>MDSV01247049.1_pt1 | contig 41619 bp, 42 predicted proteins | sample 810851 | NCBI WGS metagenome assembly MDSV01 (sample SAMN05326640, study PRJNA326480) | marine metagenome | isolation source: seawater | place: Atlantic Ocean: North East | collected 2012 | reverse complement strand
TGATAATCCATATAAATCAGTTGCATCTGGAATTGATTCATCTAAATAATTCCCTTTTTTTCCACTAAAAACACAATCACTGCTAAAATGAATTAGTTTGCTTTGATTTCTTTCTGTCCAATCATTTAATTTATGTGGTAATATTGAGTTAATAAATTCTAAATTATTAATATTATTATCATTAATTCTTCTGGTTGTTATACCAATGCAATTTATAATTATATCAGGTAAAAGTTCATCTAAAAAATCTAAACTTACATTTTCAAAAAAGTCTTTATAAATAAGTTTTGAATTTTGGAGACCTAATTTTTTTGGAATTATTTTTTTTCTTACAGTTCCAAATAAAATATTATTTTGTTCTAACAATTGAGCAATCTTATGACCAATCATACCATCAATTCCAAGAATAATAATTTTTTTGTTCAATACTATTTATAGATTATTTTCAAATAGTACTTAGTCTTTAATTGAACCATCATATCCAATTTTAGCTAGTAATTTTTTTAACTCAGCTTTTTCAAGTTGTCTGGTATTTGAAGAATTATATTCTGACAAATTACTTGATGTCTTACCTTCAGTAAAATACTTATTATAGTTTAGATCTCTGTTATCAGATGGCACTCTAAAATAGTCTCCAAGATCCTCAGCTACAATTCTTTCTTCTTTAGAAAGTAATGTCTCATGAATTTTTTCAGCATGTCTAATACCTATATTTTCTATGGATACATTTGACTTGTAAATTTCTTTCATAGTTTTTGCTAATAATCCAATAGAGGTAGCCGGTGATTTTTGTACAAATATATCGCCTGGATTTGCATTGTTAAATGCATAAAGGACTAATTCAACTGCATCATCAAGTGTCATCATAAACCTAGTCATTTCTGGATCAGTAACAGTAATTTTAACACCTTCTATTATTTGTTTATAGAAGTGAGGGATTACAGACCCTCTAGAGGCCATAACATTTCCGTATCTGGTCCCACATATTATTGTGTTATCAGTATTCCTAGATTTTGCAACAAAAGTCTTTTCCATTAGTGCTTTTGATACTCCCATTGCATTAATTGGATAAACGGCTTTATCTGTACTTAAGCATATAACTTTTTTAACATTATTTTCAATTGCAACAGTTAAGACGTTCTCTGTTCCCAAAACATTAGTTTTCACAGCTTCAATTGGGAAGAATTCACATGAGGGGACTTGTTTTAGCGCAGCAGCATGAAAGACATAATCAATACCATTCATTGCTGGTGATATACTTTCTCTATTTCTTACATCCCCAATAAAAAATTTTATTTTTGGATTATTATATTTTACTCTCATATCATGCTGTTTTTTTTCATCTCGAGAAAAAATTCTTATTTCGGAAATTTCAGATAAAAGAAATTTATTAAGCACAGCATTACCAAAAGACCCGGATCCACCGGTAATTAATAGTTTTTTATTTTTAAACATCACGGTTAATTATATCTATAAAGTTATTAATTTCATTTTTAATGGTTAATAAAGAGTTTTTTTCATAGGATAAGCTTGCAGCTTTTTCTAAAGCTGAAATTAAATCTTTGATATTTAAAGGATTAAAAGAAATTGAGGGCATACATATTTCTTTAAGTGAATCAATATTAGAAATTAGAACATTTGACCCAGATTTTATTCCTTCAACAATTGGAAGCCCAAAACTTTCAATTAAAGATGGTAAAACAATAAAATGAGATTTTGAATAATATCTTAACATTTCTTCTCTATTAATATAATTTAGGTAAATAATTTTTTTATTTTCTTTTATAAAATTATTACCACTTGTTGTAATAAATAATGAGAACTTTTTTTTTGAATCTAATTTTGCATTGATAAATGATGTTACAAGATTTTTTAGATTCTTATGTCTTGCATTACTAGTCACACATAAAAAATTTATTGATTTACTGCTAAAATCTTTTTTTGTAAAGATTATGTCATCATCATTATAAAAGGGGATAACATCAATACTTTCTTTATTAATATTTAATTTTTTTGATAGTTTATCCTTCATAAAACCTGTTTGAACTATCCAATTATAAGAACTTTTATTATAGAATTTAATATAGGAGAGTTTGATCTTATTTAAGATAAAATGAAAGAAACTTACAAATCTCATTTTATTATCTAATAGTAACAGATTATGAAAGTATATATAAACTTTTTTGGTGGAATTTATTGGCGGTGGAATATTTGCTAAGCAAACTATTTTATCAATGATATTAATATTTCTTTGATATGCACTTTGTCTATTAAAATGGCTTGCATTTACTCTTTCATATGAATAGTTCTTTTTTCCTTGAATGAGTGATAAATCTAATCGATCATCAATTAAAAAATGAAAATTATTTATCTCGCTGTTGGGGTTTTTCTCAACTGCACTAATAAATGAGTCCAGAATTGTCTTGCCTCCATGAGAGTGAATATATATTGCGTCAATTAATATCATTTAAAGAAATATGAAAAAAATTTTATTAAGTAAACAAATAACATTCTGGATTTGCTTAAATTATTTTGCTCCACTAATGTTTTCCTAACTATAAAATCAGATTTTATGTGTTTAACAAACATTTTAAAACTTGATTTTATATTTTCTATTTTAAGAAAAGCTATAGCATTTGGATGATAGTATAATTCAATATTATTTTTTTTTAGAGCAATGGAATGGAATAGGTCTTCACAGTATGCCTTTCCCTTAAATGGGAAAAAATTAGATAATACTAAGTTATCTTTGTGGTGCATCATACATCCTCCTGGAACCCAACCTGAGATAAATGGTGTGTTAAATTTTTCAAAATTAGGATAGGTTTCAAACCCTGATTTTGATATAATCCCATTTTGACTTATAGTCTCATCGTTTTTTATTTTAGTATAAATTTTATCAAAAAACCTATTTCTAAAATAATTCAAATCTGACAAAAAGTAATAGTTTGAAATACTTAAATTATCATTTTTTAAATATATAGATCTTTTTGAAGTTATATGATGAAAATGTGCTGAAACTGCACTCCTATCATTTTCTCTAATAAACTTGTACATTAATTCTATACAATATCTTTCTACTATAATATCATCGTCTAATTGAAGAACATAATTATTTGTAGATATTTTAAATCCTTCTATTCTTTGAGCTACTTGACCTTTATATCTTGACTTATGAATTACTATGTTTGAAAAAACTTTAAATAATTCTAAATCTAGTTTTGCATCATTAGGGATAGATATTATTATCTCATCTATTTTGATTGAACTACTATTTATTGATTTAATTGTTGGAATTAGATCTCTATCTCCAATTGATGCTATAACAACTGATATTTTTGATTTTGAACTCATCTAATTAAATCTATAATCTTTGTGAAATCAAAATTGGAAAAATAAGCTTTACAATATGAAATATTTTTTCTTTTATTAGTCTCACTGTCTTCTTTAATTCTGTTAAAGTCTTCTACACCCTTAACATATTGAATAGTATCTCTCAATTGATATAGTGGATTTAAATCAAGTTCTTGATTATCATAGTAAATAGGTGTGAGACCCGCAATTATTGAACTAAATACTGCAGTGCTACCACTATACAATACAAAATTAGATTTTTCAATATCCTCTTGAAGAGAGTTAGTAGAAAATATTATCTGCGAGTTTTGTTTGTAGGCCAATTGTCTTCTCATTATTTGTTTAACTGAAATTGCAGGGTGAAATCTAAATAAAAACTTTTTATCTGAATTATTTTTTGTAATCTGAGAGACAAAATCAAGAAATAAATCAACATCTTCAATCATTCCTTCAGGAACTACTAGATAGTATCCAGAATCTATATTTTTTTTATTGATAACCTCTCCTCTTGATGAACCTAACTCTATTATACTATTATGATTATTACTCTTAGATAATATTTCACTTGTTATTTTTCCTGACGAGAAAATATATTTTGGTTTATAATTATTGTCTATACTTCTTATAATTGAATGCTGGTGTTTGAAAATTGCTGAATGTTGATATCCTGCTGAAATTATATTTGAAGATGAATTTATTACTTTGTATATAATTCTTTCATAAGCATGTCCCTCGAAGGTAGTTATAACAACTTTTGGATAGTAAGTCTTTATAAACTTCTTAAAGAAGAAATAAATTCTCAAATTATATAGTGTAGAATATGAAAGTGATTCTAATGAAGCTAATAATTTTATTCTTTTTTCAATTTTAGTTTTACTATTTATAATGGAAGAGTAAAATAATAACAAGAATTCTTTAAATTGAAGCAGACGAATAAACAGTTCATTGAATAGTGAGCTATTACCGATTATTATATCATCTTTTAATGATAATTTGTTTTTTGAGTGATTTATATAAATTCTTCCAGGATTTACTGAATTTAACTTAAGGTCTTTATATAAATCATTAAAGTATAAATCTTTGCTTGATTGAACTTGATTAATATTGAAAAGATGTGAAACAAATATTACATCAACATTAGAATAATCTATATTATAAGAATTTCTTTGAGATAAAACTCTTGAAAAAGACATGAAAAAACTTGAAAGAGTTTTAATTAATTTACTCAATAGATGTGAGAAAAAGGAAAAATTTGATTTTAAAAAAATTAATTCATAATTATTAGAATGTATATGATGAGGTCTAATTATATGAAGAAAGCTTATAGATAGTCTTGAAATAGATGGATTATATCCAATCAATTTATCACAATATTTACATAATTCTTTATAGTGTGAGTTGTTTATCATAAAATTCTGTTGATTTGAAATATCTAATAAATAATTTTCTAACAGCTATATTCTTCTCAAAATTCCTAGAAATTTATTTAGAAAAAAGTTTTTATAATTAGATTTTAATACTCTAATATAAAGTTTGATCGGGCTATACTCTAATTCTGTTAAAGCTATTCTGTCCAACATAAAAGAGTTTAAATCAAAATTATTTTTTCCTGTTGAGTAAAAAATTTTTTTAAATTTTAATTTTTTTAGTATTCTGATATTTTCCTTTGTATAAATACCATTTGGAAATGCAAAAAAGTTAGTTGAATTATTTAAATTTTCAAGTTCCTCTTCATTCTTTTTTAAATTTTCAATAAACTCAGAATTATTTAGGGAAGGAGAGTTCCAATGGTCAAATAAATGATTACCGTAGTAAACATATTTATTTTTAGCAAACTCTTTGACCATATTATAATCAGCTAAACTTCCTTGAAAACTTAAAATTTCATTATTGTAGTTTTTGACTAATTTATTTTCAATTTCTTCAAGTTTGCCTGGATTTATAATAAGGTGCAACATCTGATTCTTACTGATTTTTAGCTCTTTGCTGAACTTTTGATAGAAAATTGCTTTAGCTGAAATGATTGGAGACCTATTGATTATATGACCCATGTTTAAAAACATGATAGACGGTATTCTATTTTTAATTAGAAATCTAATACCATTACTGTAAGCTCCTAAAAAACCGTCGTCAAAAGTAATTAAAGCAGGATTATTAGGAAGTGTGCCAGGGTCTTTAATGTTTTTTGGACTTATAATATTAAAGTTTCTTTTTATCCATTTTATTTGACTTTTAAAAACATTAATTGAGACGTTGAGATTATAATCTTTACAAAATATACTGGGATGATTATTCACATCATGATATAAGAAAACTGTTATTTTTTTTGGCGTTGATTTATTCATTAAATATTGTCACTATCAGAAATAGTGAAGTGAACATTATTACATTCCATTTTGTAATTGTCCCTATTATCAAAAATAACAGGAACTATTTTATTTTTGTAAAAATTATTTTTAAATAAATTTTTTGTAAATCCTGATTGTAGAGTATACCATAAACTAATTCCATTAATATTTCTTTTCAAAGCAATATTCTTTAGTAGATGAATTGCATAATCAAATGCCTTATCATATTCTCTAAGAAAAAGGAAATCTGCAATAATAATCCTTGAATCATCTTCATAAGAATTTGCGTATACAAGATAACCTATTATGATATTGTCTTTTTTAAAAATGAGTTTATTGTATTTTTTAGGATTTTCATCAAATCTCCAACTTAACATTTTTTTATTTCTTACAAAAATAAAGTCCCATTCTATGGATGCTTTATCCCAAAATTTATCAAAGCTTTCATCAAATATGTCTATTTGTTCATAGGTGTAGATATTTGAAAAATAATATTTAACCCTAGCTAAATTAATTTGACTTCTCACATATAATTTATAAAATATATCTAAAATAAATGCTGGGATTTTACTTATTTTCTTTGATAAAAATTTCTTAATGCTTAATGGATATATAAATGAATAAACTTCAAAGAAGTTTAATAATCTGAAATTACATCTTTTAAGATGAATTGGTAGAGCAAGATGGTTTGGTAAACCATAAATAAAAAAATAATCTTCCGCATCTTTTTTTGATTTGTTAACAAGGTTAGAGAAAAATCCTCTTCCCTGAAAATTTTGGTCTACATATGTGTCCCCAATCTCAGCAGCTATAAATTGTTTAGACTTATATAATATTTCTTTAGGTGTGATTGAGGTTGTAGCTATTATTTTATCTTCATCTCGATAACAGTTTATGAACCCATTATTTATTTTATTTTTTAATAATTTCCAATAAAAATATCCCATCTCACCATACCTCTTATTATCTATATATTGTATTTTAAAAAACTGATCAACTAAAAACAAATTTTCCAAAGTTAAATTTAATTTATTGATTTTCATTTTAGGACTATTTTAAATAAAACACATATTTAGCTTGAAGACTTTTCATTAAAATTATATTTAATAATTACTGTAATTAATCTTATTAAAGATATTTTGCTGCACTTCATCTTTAGATAAAATTTCACGCACTTTAGCAAGCTCACTTTTAGTATTTACAGATGGTAATGAACTTGGTAGTAAAATACTTTTAATACTTCCCCCAGTCTCTATTGCTTTCATCTGCTCTATTGACTCTAATTTAGAATATAATGTGTTTTTCTTTTTAACCAAATTTATAAGAAACTGCTTCTCATATGCTATCAATCCCTGAATTTTATATATTAAGTCATTATAGTTTGAATCTATTCTACTTAATGGAGATTTTCTAAAGCACGAAATAATTTCAGATTTGCTATTAATTAGACATTTAACAATAGAGTTATCATTATATGCTTGTTTTGAATCAATTTTTGAAATCGCATTCCACATTAAATGCTCTTTTGAATTTTTCATATTATCAATAAATATGTCAAGATAATTTGGAATAAGCAGTGGCTCATCTCCTTGAATTAATAAAACATGGGTACAATCAATATTCAATATAGCTTCTGCTGCTCTAGAAGTTCCATTCTTGTGAATTTCTTTTGTAAACAGCACTTCCCCTCCATAACTTTCGACTATGTTCTTAATCTTTATGTCTCCAGTCGCTATTATAACATTTTCTACCTTTTGAGATAATAGAGCTCTTCTTCTAACATGTTCAACCATAGGTAAACCCTGAATATCAATTAATATCTTTTGTTCTAATCTAATAGAATTAAGATGGCATGGAATTACAACTTTTATATTCATAAAATTATTGAGGCAAAACACCACAATCAACATTAATACATTGACCAGTAATAGCACTTGCATTTTCAGAAGCAAGAAATACACACATTTTACCTACTTCATCTTCAGTAGGCATTCTTAATAATGCTGAATTTTTATCAGAGAATTCTTTAATAAATTTTTCTGGGTTTTTTGATCCAGGTGAGTAAGGACTTTTTAAAGCATCCATTAATCCATCTGTTGAAATAAGAACAGGGCACAAAGCATTTACTCTTATTCCTGATTTTCCTAACTCCTTTGCCAAAGATTGGGTTAATCCATTCATACCAAATTTAGAAGCGACGTAGGCTGAATTATTAGTACTTCCTCTTTTACCTGCAATACTTGAAATATTGATAATACTACCGCCTTTATGTAAACTTTTTGAAGCTATTTTACTTCCCCAAAAAGCACCCTTAAGATTAGTATCTAATATGTTAGTTAAAAATTCATTATCAATTTTATCGATCGGTCTCCACTCTGAATAACCAGCATTGTTAATATAACAATCAATTTTACCATACTTTTCAATTCCTATATTAGATAACTTGATATGGTCCTCTTCTTTCCTTACATCAGTGTAATGAAAGGTTAAATTTTTATTATCTATTTCAGGTTGATTCCTTGCGCCGACAATTACATTATAATTTGCCTTTAAAAATGATCTAGTAATTCCAAGTCCAATGCCTCTATTACCTCCTGTAATTATTACTACTTTATTATTACTCATATTATTAAATTGTCATACATGAAAAACCTCCATCGACAGAAATCTCCGCCCCTGTTACAAAACTCGATGCATCTGAAGACAACCATAAAATTGCTCCTGTTAATTCATCTGGATTACCAAATCTGTTCATAGGTGTATGAGTTAGAATAGAATTTCTTCTTTCGTCATCAATAAAATTTTTAATATTCCATTCCGTTGGAAAAAATCCAGGTCTAATTGCATTTACCCTTACACCTTTAGTTCCCCATTCTCTTGCTAAATTTTGAGTTAAATTCTTTATGCCTGCTTTTGCAACTGAATAAGTAAATGCTTTTGATAATGGAGGCCCTGCAGATGCAGAAGAAATATTTATAATTGATCCTTTACCATTATTTAGCATATGTTCACCTATTACTTGACACCCATAAAAAGTACCTTTTATTTGAGAATCCATAATTGAGTTCCATTCATTTTCATTTATATCTAGAAAAGGAGTAGATCCATTAATACCCGCACCATTTATAAAAATATCAATATTTCCAATTTTTTTAATAATCATATTTAGTGCACTAACAAAGTTAGATTTCTCCGTAACATCTATTTTAAGTGATATAGTGTCTAAAAACCCCTCTTCATTAATTTCTTTTTCAATTTTTTCAGCTTTTTCAATTCTTAAGTCTAAAATTGCAACTTTACAACCAGCCCTTGCATAAGCTTTAACCATATCTCCACATAGATGGCCTCCGGCACCAGTTACTGCTGCAACTTTACCTTTTAAATTAAAGAGTTTATCTAGATACATTACTATTAGTTAATTTTATTTTTAAAATTTGTAATTATTTCTTTCATGCTTTCCGCCCATTTCCATAGAATAAATAAATCAGAACCTAATATTGCAAATGTATAGCCTAGTTCAAATAAGTTATTTATATTTTTAAAATTAGGATCGTTGAGTTGAGTTCCACAGCTTTTACCAAATTTCTGACATGAGTTAATAACTTTTTTTGAAGCATCAATAACATCTGGATGATCCAATTGACCTGGAACACCTAAAGATCCTGAGATATCATAAGGTCCTATCATTACTCCATCAATTTCATGATGAGATAAAATGGAATCAATATTTTTTACTGCTTCTATTGATTCTACTTGAATAACAAAGACTGAATTATCATTCCAATTATTTATATAATCATCAAAATCAAAACCATAGCCTTGAGCTCTATTAACCCCATAACTTCTTTTACCAATTGGGGGGTATTTTATATGATTAATAATTTTTTTTACTTCTTCTGAGCTATTTACCATTTGGATTAACATTCCATCAGCTCCAAATTCCAATAGTGGTTTAATAAAATCATTGGAATGAGATACAGGTCTTGGTAGACAAGGTACATTATGAGATTGAGATGAAGTTATTATTCCTTTCGCCTCTGGTAAGGTTATAGTTGAATGCTCCATGTCAATTGCTAAAAAGTCAAAACCAGCTTTAGCAAAGGTTTCAGTTATAGATGGTTCAGCATAAGAAACCCATGCACCAAATAATTTTTCTCTTGACCTCAGTGATTTTTTTAATTTTTTTTTATCCATTATTTAATTTTATAAAATAAATTTAACTAATTAAAATTCATTATTCTTAATTGATGTCTGTGAGGGCCATCATAATTTCTATAAATAGGAGGTAATAATGTATAATAACTTTGGTGCCAAGGACAAAGTTCATCTAAAACTATTTTATCTCTAACGTTCCAAGGGTAGTCTTCAAATTTTGATATAGTTCCATCTGGTAAAACTTTTTCCTCTCTATTACAACAATAAAAGTATAATTTTTTTTTTGACATATATGATAGGTCCTTAAAATAACTATCAACCATATTTGGATTCATCTCTTGCATAGAGGCTATATTAATTGCAGTATCTACTTTGAAATTTCTAATTATTTTATGATTTATTGCTTCTATTGCAATTATAGATTTTGAAGATAATATTTGTTCTAAATTATCATATGAGTTAGTTAAAACGACAGAATTTTCAAATTGAATCTTGCCCATCCACTTTTTTAAGTATATTAAATCAACTAATAAGGTTTTTGTAAGATTTACTAGTATTATTTGGTTTGATAAGTTTGATGCTAATAAAATTGACGATAAAGAACCAAAGCCATCTCCAATTATTAAAACTTTTTTTTGTTTGCCAAGAACATCTGGATAGGAACTTAACATTGAAGCAGTTAAAGTCTGACGAAGAACATCAAGATCATATGCTCTTTCTTGTTTATTGGTAATTTGTTTTGCCTTTTTATCAATATGTTTGAATTTATCAAACTCTAAACCTACATCCCTATATCTTTTTTGAAAAAAAATATGTAAAATTTTTTTTAATCCTTTATAGGGTGGTTGATAACCTCCAAATCCTTGAAGGCCGGTTAATTGCCCTCTACTATAATTAAAATTTTTATGATACTTTCTCCAATGAGAACTTTCGGCAGGGTCTGACTTATATATTTTTTTTGAAAGAACATTAATTGCATCCGTTCCATAATAATTCATTCTAGATAAAGCTTTTAATTGCAGCATGTAAATGAAGAAGACCAGACAAATTTCCTTTATCATTAATTACTGGTAGATCCCAAATCTGTTTTTTCTCCATTAATTCTATAGCAAATTTTAAGGTGTCATTCTCTGAGCAAGTTATAGGCTTTGTAATAGAGTGATCAATTGCATAGTCAGTAAAAAAAGCAGAAAAAGGTTTTTGAACGTTTAACAGTTTTCTTCTTATATCACCATCTGTTATAACCCCTTTTAAAGTATTTTGATCTACAACGCAAACAATTCCTAAATTATAATTAGTCATCATATCTAGCGCTAGCTTTAAGAAATCGTCAGGCTTCACCTGAGGGAATTTATCTTTTGAAATCATTAATTCTTTTACTTTCATATTAATTGTTTTTGTGAATGTTATCGGGGCCCAGTTTATTTAATAGGTCTATTCTTAATGAATGTATTCTCTTTGCTTGATAAAGAATATTTTCTAAATATTTAATATCTAGAACTGTATTTGAATCAGAAAGAGCATTTTTTGGATCATTATGTGTTTCCATAAACAACAAATTTATACCATTAGCTACAGCAGATCTTACTAAACTTGGAATAAATTCTCTTTGACCTCCAGAGATATTTCCCATAGATGTTGGAAGTTGAACTGAATGAGTTGCATCAAAACAAACTGGGTAACCAGTTTCTGCCATTATTGGAAAATTTTTCATATCATTAATCAACATATTATACCCAAAAAAAGTTCCTCTATCAGCAAGGATTATCTGATTACCTCCAAAAGATTCAATTTTTTTACATGAGTTCTTCATATTCCACGGACTCATAAATTGTCCTTTTTTTAATAATATAGGTCTTTTTGTTAAGGCAGCTGCTCTAAGAATTGAAGTCTGACGACAGAGATATGCAGGGACTTGAACTAAATCACAAACCTGACCAGTAGCACTAGCCCATGAAGAATCTGAGAAATCAGATACTACTGGAACCTTAAATGAATCTCTAACTTCCGATAAGATTTTTAAACCTTCATCAATTCCAACACCATGAAAGCTTTTAGGCGAAGAACGACAATCCTTATCATAACAGGATTTATATATCCATGGAATCTTTAATTTAAAACATATTTCTGCAATTTTATCCGCCATAAACATAGAGTGGTCTCTACTTTCAATCGCACATGGCCCTCCGACATAAGCTAAAGGAAGATTTCCACCAATTTCAACTTTATTTACTTTTCCATATCCAACTTTAACTATTTTTTCCATTTTTTATTTTATTTTTTTTGATATAAAGTATTAGAATAAACATCTGATTTGCCAAAATTTGAGATTCGATTAATCTTTTCTTTTTCTTTAAATATTTTAAAAATATTATAAAGTGGAAGAACATAATTAATTGAGTTAAATAATCTTAATTTATATGACTGTCTTTTTATTAAAGAGATTTGATTTTTAGTGTCATTTAAAAAATCACTTTTTAGGTTTTCTACAACATTGAAATCTTGAAAAACATTTTTAAAATTTTTTTTATTACCCCCATCAATAAATCTCATGTGGAAGTCAAACCTTGAGCCTGAAGTTGAACCTTGATGAAAAATTCTTGGATCAAATAGGAGAATAGTGCCTTTTCTGCCGCCAACGTTATAATAAGATTTTGGCGATGGATTAACTGGAACCGAAAGTCTACTAATATGATCCTCTAATTCTTTTTTTAAGATTGACTTTTCTCCACCAACTTCATATTCTTTTTTTAAGATTCTGAATCCAAATTGGTCTTCTGTATATAACCCTACTTGAATTGTATCAATTTTTATTTTATTTTCATTTCCATAATCAAACAATGATTTTGAGTAATCTGAGTCACGATGCCATTGACCCCTATAATTATAATCTCCCATACAGAATAGCCTTGATAATGTGTTTAATGGGGTCTGCCAATCAATAAAATTTTTAATTAATGAGCCAATTTTTGCTTCTTGAAAGAATTTAAAAACTATGTCAGAACAAATATTATTGTTAAATGGAAGCTCAATGGCTGCAAGATTAAAATCAAAAAGATGATCAAAATATACCCTTCCATATTTATAATTATTTATTATCGCATCAGAACGCATCTTCTTTAGAGCTAGGTGAACTTTATCAATAAAATGGTCATCTAAACCAAGATGAATGTTGACCCACCCTTTTTCTCTGAAATGCTCAAAATGTTCTTTACTAAGTCTTTTTTTCAATTATATTATCTTAAAAATGTAAATTACAAATTACAAAATTTTGTTTTTAACTATTATTACTGAGGTACACTAACTATAAATGCCTACCACATGGGGTAGTTATCTTTTCTACGTTTTCTAAATATTTTGTCTGTAATTTTTTTTATAAATTTAATTATCTTTTTCATTAAGTATTAATTCAGTTATTAATTTATTAGCATTATCATTTAGGTGAACAGAGTCAACAAAGCAATCAGATTTAATATTAGAAAAAATTTTATTTGAATCTAAATATTTAATATTATACTTATTAGATAAAAATTGGAAAAAAACATCAATTTTTTCATACAAATATTTTTGTCCTATTAAATCTTTTATTTTTGACCACTCTGAGCCTTGTTGTAATTTCTCTAATTCTTTGAAAACTTTTAGTTCATTTTCAGAGAGAATCTTATTAGACCATGAAATAAATGGCTGTAAAATAAAAATGATTTTACAATTATAAACCGTCTCTAATGAACTAATTAATTGAAAATTCCTTTTGTATTTATTTTTATAGTTTTCTAAAATTTTGTCTGTATTTAGCAACTTATTTTCTAATAAATTACTGTTATTGTTTAAATGTTTAAAAGAAAAGAAATCAAATATTTTTTTCAATAATGTTATTTTACTTGATTTACTAAAATCAGGGAAAAATCCTGGATCAAACTCTGACACATTATTGTATAAAAAACTAAGATATAAATCGTTTAATCCACTTAGAAAAATAATGTTATCTATTTTTTTCGTCATATGTAAAAGATTTATTAAATGGATATATTCAGAAAATGAGTTACCTGCTCTTATTCCAAGATTCAACCATATAGAATTAGTCTTTTCAATTAGTAAAGAAGGAATAGTATTTTGATTATTACTAGCTCCAACACCGAAAACAGTGGAACCTCCAACTACTATATTTATAGAATCATATTTAGCAAGCTGATCAACAGAGAATATATCGCTACCATTTGAAGATACTCTAAAACCTCTATTACATGTCTTTATACACTCATTTTCATAATTTTTTTCTGACGACATCATTGCATAAGGAACAAAGCGTTTTTTCGTAATTGATGAATCATGGTAACACTCCATTTGAGGATATATATCAAATATTTTTTTCATTTTTAATTAACTAGTATTTTTTTCTTTATAAAGCATAAAATTATTTATGACAAGTATATCCATATTGGTCTTTATAAAACAATTATATGCATCCTCTGGACTACAAACTATTGGTTCACCTCGAACATTAAATGATGTATTTATAATCAGACTATCCCCTGATAAGAATTTGAAGTCAGATAAAAGTTGATAGAATTTTACATTAGTTTTCTTTGAAACTGTTTGAACTCTTGCAGAAAAGTCTACATGAGTAACTGCAGGAATATTACTTCTAACAATTTTTAGTTTATCTAAACCTGAAGGTCTACTTTTAGATTGAATTTTTATACTATCATTTACTTCAGTTACCAAGAGCATGTATGGACTTTTTCCCTTTAGTTTAAAATATTTCTCTGCATCCTCTTCAATGACAGCAGGGGCAAATGGTCTAAAGCTTTCTCTAAACTTAATTTTTAGATTTAATTTTTTTTGCATTTCTGAACTTCTTGCATCTCCTAATATACTTCTATTACCAAGAGCTCTTGGGCCAAATTCTAATTTACCTTGAAACCATCCTACAACTTTACCATCATTAATTTCTTTAGCTACAAGTGATGATAATTTGTTAAATTCAAATTTATTATAATCTGCATTTTTTTGAATTAAATATTCTTCAACTTGATCATCTGAATATTCAGGTCCTAGGTAGGAACCTAACATTAAATCATCAATATTATTTTTTTTTGGAATAATTCCATTAATTGCACTATAGTGAAGTGCTGCTCCAAGCGCACCTCCTGCATCTCCTGCTGCTGGTTGTATCCATAAATTTTTTGTAATATTTGAAGATAAAATTTTACCATTTGCAACACAGTTTAAAGCAACACCTCCGGCTAAACAAAGATTGTCTATCTTAGTAAGTTCAATTGATGTTCTAGCTAGCTTTAAAATTATTTCCTCAATTACTTTCTGGATTGATGCTGCTATATCTAAATATATCTGATCAATATTGCTCTCAGGTTCTCTTTCATTTAGGTTAAATAACTTAAAAAAGTTATTTGTTAGCATATATCCACTATATGGAAATGAAAAGTATTTCATGTTAAGACTGAAAAAACCATTTTCTTCAATTTTAATTAGGTTTTTTTTAATTATGTCAATGTATATAGGATCTCCATAAGGGGCAAGTCCCATTAATTTGTATTCTCCATTGTTGACTTTGAAGCCACAGAAATATGTAAAGGCTGAATATAGCAATCCTATTGAGTGAGGAAAGTCAATTTTCTTCACAAGTTTAATACCATTTTTATTAGCTTTCCAGATTGAAGTTGTATTAAACTCCCCAACACCATCTATAACTAGAATTGTAGCCTCATTATAAGGAGATGGATAAAAAGCACTTGCAGCATGAGAAAGATGATGGTCAAAAAAAGAGAACAAGTTTTTATCAAGATTAATATTAAAATATTTATAAAATTCTTTTTTTAAAGTTTTTTTATAAAATCGTTTTTTAAAGGTCCACTTAAAAAAAGTTTTAAAAAAAAGAGGTATGCTCTTTGGGAAAAATAATTTATATGACTTTATTATTCTTCTAAATTTTTTATCTGAGTCTTCATAGAAAACAATTTTATCAATTTGATTTAAATCTATATTACATCTATTTAAACAAAATTTGATTGAGTTTACAGGAAAATTTGCATCATTTTTCTTTCTTGAAAATCTTTCTTCTTGACATGCAGCAATTATATTGCCATTATCAATTATACATGCTGCTGAGTCATGGAAATAACAGGAAATACCAAGTATCTTCATTAGTTGATTTTTTTATTAATACTACAGTATAGATAATAAATACTAGCCATGAAATACATCAAATGAATTTTGCATATACTTAAATATCACAGGTCTGGCCATATTTAATGTACTTGTTATGCTGAGTTTTGAACTAGTTGAATTTTTTAATATGTAGCTTTTAATTCCTCCAGGTTTTATACTAATATAATCATTTTCATTTGAGGTTGAAGATCTGTTAATTTTAATTTTTATTATTCGATTAGAAGTATTTACCCAGAAGAGTTCATAAGTATTATTAGGATTAAATTCATATTGGATGTTATAATGTTTTTTATAAAAACTGGTAATTCCTAATAATTTCAAATTTTTTCCTTTTGATATTGCATCAAAGTTTCCGTGAACATATCCTTTTATTGATCCAAATTTTGAGTTTTCATATCCAACATAACCTCTATCAGTTATAAAGCTTTTAGAATATGATAGATTTTCAAACTTATTCTTGTGGAAAACTGCAAATGTCCCGTCATGAAAAATTCCAATACTATTTGCAATTTTTTTTAAGTTTATAGTTGTCTTAAGTTCATCCTGCATTGACGTATTATAACTATTTAAAAAAGCTCCTTTTTTATCAAAGAAATAAATTTCAATTTCATTAGAATAAACTAAATCTCCAATTGGGTTTATTAATCTTGGAAGATTTAACAATTCAAAGTGAGAATTCCAATTATCTTCAATTCTTAAAGGAAATAAATCACTTATGACATCATATGAGCCTGATGGTATTTTTGTCAAATAAATATATTTATTTCCAAAGATCTCAAAGTACTTTGAGTCAAAATTTTTAACTACCCATGATTTGAATTTATCGACTACTTTCATCTTTTTTTAAAATTTCAAACCATTTATTCTTTATCTGTCTTTGGAAATTAAATCTTTGACCATGAACCACAAAACTTGCTGGTGGATGAGTGTGCTCTAAAGATAACATTGGTCCCTTATGATTGATTCCAAATCCAAATGGAATTCCAGCCATTTCTCTACATAAAAAAATAGGTAATATGTCTTGTTTTATATTATACTTATTAAGAGGTATAACATTTACGGTATTACTCTTTACTTTAACCTCATCAATAAATTTTTTTGATTTAGAGTCATAGATTTCAATCTTTGTCTCCCTAAATTTAGGAGAAGACTCGAGGTTTACAAAAGCAAAATAATTTTCAATATCTCCATATTGAATAAAGGGATGAAAGGTCAAGAGAGTTGCTCTCTGAGGGAATGGATTGATTTCACCTTGATAACTTGTTTGACTATTTTTATATGAGAAAGTAACTGTAGATCTCCATTCAGGATTTGATGAGTATTTGAATTCATGTGCTGGTAATTTATCTAAAAAATGAGGCAGTGGTTCTTTTCTCAATTGTAAAATTATTAATGGAGATTCTTCTTCTTTTGATTCAAGGTTAAAATCGTCATAATAAATTATTTTAGACTCTCCCTCTTTTATATTTGTTACATTCTTTGTAATCCATTTATTACCATCAGAGAATAACGCCCAAATATTTTTATCTCCACTTAGAGTTTTTTCCCAGTTATTTGGAGAAAAATTGTGGATAGTACACGAACCGTTTGTTTTATTTATATTACATAAAGGGAAGAAAGCCATTTTTATTTTTTTATTATTACTCTAAGCCACCAAGCAGGTTCTTTTTGTTCAATATGAGCAGAAAAATTAATAATTGCGTTAGATTCTAATTTTGAACCTAAAAGAAGTTTTAATTTACTTTTTTCTGGATGAAAAAAATTGATGTTTCTATAAAATAATTTCTCTCTTATGATTTTTATTAATCTGAAAAATGGATTTCTTAAGTGCTTTATTTTTGTTCCAAAATATCCTATAAATACGATAGCTATTTTTAATTTTTTAGCAAGCATAATCATTGATTTTTTGTCAAAGAATAAAAGATGTGGCTCATCTATATTTTTATGTTGCCAGTCATTACATGGGACTTCAATATATAGATGTCCTCCTTCTTTTAATAGAACCAAATATTTTGATAAAAAATCTAATGGTTTTGAAACATGTTCCAATACATGAGATATAATAACAAAATCAAAATATTTTTCTAAAGTATTAATACTATGCTCATCAATTAATTTTATTCCAAGTTTTTTTAAATTTTTATGTAGTGTAACATCTGTCTCAAAAGCATAATATTCAGTATTAGTGTTTTCCTTTAACCACTGACATGCAAATGTTCCTGGACCAGGTCCAATTTCCAAAACTTTATAATCTTTTTTTGGATCTAATTTGACATTTTTTTTAATTGTAATTAATCTGGTTTTCGCAATACCAACAAAGAAAGCGTTTAATTTTATATCTCTTTCGTGACCCCCATGTGCATTTAAATGGTAGTTAGAATTATAATCATTAAGCTTTTTTTCATTTGGCATTGGGCTTGCAAAAACTAACTGACAATTACTGCACAAAAACCTATTTAAATTATCAAACTGTGGGCTTTTATTTCTATAACTCTCCTGAAAAGAAGAGTTTGAATTTTTACAAATTGGACACTCAGCTGTTTCTGTCTTAATCTCCATTATATTATTTTATTAAAAAAGATTTAAGTTTTTGACTAATAAGATGAAATTCTTCTCTTAAAAATATTTTAAGTTTTAGTGTAATTAAAATTATTAAAAATATCAATGAAAGCTTAAAAAGAAGTCTAAATATATAGTCCACATTATTTAATCTTAATAAAATTATTGTAATACATGAAATAAAAATAAATACATATAGAATTAAAAATTTTCTTAATGGCCATTTTAATCTAAGGTGCATTTGATATAAACTATAAATAAAAACTGAGCTCATTATGCTTATAATTAGATTAGATATAATAAACCCATATATTCCATATTTAATTCCAAAAAATAGACCAGATGCAAATTGAACTATAGTTACTACCACATTCATTAAGCTTATTAATTTTGTTTTTTTTAAAAATAATAATATTGGGATATGATCAATAAAATAAAAAGAAATTGTTAGGGTTAAAATTGTTGAAATATTTATAGCTTCATGAAATGTTTTTGGTGTTGTAATATAAAATATTTCAAAAGAAAACAACCCAAGTAACATAAGTGATATTATATATACCGAGAAAAATTTTAATAAAAAATTAGGTAAATTTTCTTTAAATCCATGTGGTTTGTCATTAAGAGTTTTATAAAAGTCTGGTAGATATGAATTATATAAAGAGTTCATTAGGGTATAGCCTTGATTTGATACTTTCAATCCAATATCATAAGTCCCCAATACTGATTGAGTACTGACATTATTTATTAATATTCTATCATAATTCGTCCTTAAAAATCCTACAATTATTTTTGGAAAAAAAGGTAGAGCGATCTTAATCATTTCTTTAGTATGTGAAAATGAAATAGAATTAAATCCAATTTGAAGCTTTATAAAGAAAAATATCATTAGAAATAATGATACAATTATTGTTGAAATAAAAAAAGCTTCAAAATTATATCCTAAACCAAAAACTAAATAAAACGTCAGTATTAGATTTAGTATAGAGCTAGTACTTTTATAAATTAAAAAATCTTTTCCATTACCTTCATTTCTAATATGATTAAAGAAAATAATAGTTAATGAACTGATTATACATGACCAATAAGCTAGATATAAATTATTATTATTAGAAGGATCATATATAACAGTATTAATAATAAAATCTTTAGCATAAAAGACTGGAATAAAAACAACAATAGATAAAGCCGAAATAAATACTATGGATGAGGATGTAAGTTTTTTTTGTAAAAATTTACTTTTTTGTTCAAAGAACATTACTTCATGTGCTGCAGGAAGACCAAAATTAATAAATGATGTAAATGTACTTCCCACTATCAGATAAAGTGCATATAAACCATAGTCCTCAGGTTTTAATTCTCGAGACAAAATTGATAACGAAACTAATGGTATAAGACCAGTTATTATATTATTAATTATATAATAAACAAAGTTTTTTTTATTTGAATACATAGATTATAATCCCAAAGCTGATTGAATACTAACTTCTTTTTTTGAGAGTTTATTGATTAGAGAATTAGAAAAACCATCTTTATTGTCCACCTTCAATATTAAATTAAGAACAGCACTTGTATCTTTTATTAACATTCCACTTTCATTATAAATATCATGTAACATTGATTTATAGTTTACAGGATTAATAAAGAATACTTTGGAACCTGAAAGACCAGATTCTAAACCTGCTGTTCCACCAACTAAATCTGATATTGAAAAATCGGATATTGATCCTACCTGTTGAGGCGTAATTAAATTTCTATGATTTCCAGACTTTACCTCAATTAAGCGCTCTGAACTTAATGCCTCATTGATTTTATTTGAATTAAATACAGATATTGTGTTTCGAACAAATTGAGGTTTTAATATAACTGCATAATTTTTATTTTTAATTATAAAATCTGCTAATATTTCATATTCAATTTTACAAGTCTCAAAAGATTTAAATCCCCATTTATCAATTTGCATTGATTCATCAAAATATGTGATAATATTTTCAACACCTCTTTTATTAAGTTTCTCTTTTAAATTTATTAAATCTTTATTTCTATAAGGACTTAGGAAGGTATAACCTGTATTTATAAATTTTTTAGGTCCGATATTATTCCAGCGAAATGCTCTTTGATGTTCTTTAGAAAAACATAATAAATTATCAGCACATGTTATCATAACTGGTGTTTGAAAACACATATTAGAATATTGTATACAAAAGGTTTCTATATCGACCGCTACCTTAGATAAAATAATTCCGTCAGAAATTGGATCCTGGGGTTCTGAGAAAATAAATTTATTACAGTTATACTTTTTTAATAAATAAATTAATCCTTGTGATAAATATATCAATTGTTTAAAGTATATTTTTAGATATGGATTTAAATCATTATTGAACTTTATTTTCAAATATTTATTTGGAAGATATAAGATCTTTTTTTTACCTAGAATTGATATCTTATTTTTCTTAATATAATTTTTAGATAGCCCTACACTATAATTGAGATTATTAATTATTACCTGATTTTGAAAATTTGATGAGTTTAACCAATGTGGAAAATGTCTTTCAGGACAGTCTGTATTAATTTGATCTGTCGCTATAGATAATGTAGTTTTATAGTTAAGCTTTTTTTTACTTAATGATAAATACCTAATTGAAGAAATTAAAACTTTTAACCTAAACTTAAATGTTTTCTTAATTAAGGTTATAAAATTATTTCCTGTGAACTGAATATTAATTTTTGATTTTTTTTCTATAAATTCTTTTTCTATTAGTTTAGGTTTTTTAATAATTAATAAAATTTCATTCTTTGAATATTTATTTAAAATGTAATCTATTCGTCTAAAAAAATATTCAAATTCATCTAATAAAATCTTTGATATATATGATTTAAAAATATTGTAATCTATAAATGATTTTGTTTTATTTAATATAGATATTTTATCAACTATTATATCTGAATATTCAAAGGCCATACTTACTGAAGATTTACGTGTATGCATATACAGAGACTCTGAATCTAAAGATCTTAGATCTCCATAAAAAAAGGTTTCTTCTTTAACTTCAACTTTTAATATTTTTAATAAATTAATTAAGAGAAGTGAAGAATTTTTCAGTTTTGATAAGACATAAATTTTTTTATGCCTTGATTTTATAACCTCTAAAAATGAAAGGATATTTAGTTTATCAATAAAAATCATTATAATTATAAAATTCCCAGAATAGCTAGGTTTCCAAGATTAAAAATATGGTTCAAATCTTCTCCTTTCATTTCCTCTCCAGAAGAATACCTGTTAATTAAATTATTAATGTATTGAGTATTATAATGTGTTGGTTCAAACTTTTCTATAAATGAGTTTTTTGTTAGCTCTTTAATATAAATTTGCCTAAGAGATGAAGCATTAACAAGCTCTGAAGTATGTGAAAAACTTGGATCAACATCATATATATATGAGTGAGGCCCACTTTGTAATTCAATAGGATAGTCAATTTTGTTTTTTAACATCCACTTTAAAGGATACTTTGTATTATTAATATCTAAACCTCTTCCCCAACTTTCAGGCATTTTAGATAAGAAGTCTATTAACTTAATATCTAGAAATGGTAGTCTACATTTTAAGTCAAATGAATCACACATATATTCAAACGTTGAGACTGTTCCACCTTGCCAATGGAATGAGTGATATAAATGAAGATAAATTGAATATAAATTTTCAGGCTCAATTTTTCCCTTGAACTCCTCGATATAATTTTTTTTATTTTCATTGAAAAATTTATCTACTGAATCTTTATTAAATATTTTTTTATTGTTCAGATGAGAATAAAGAGGTAGTCTCCCACCACTCAAAAATAAGGTGCTAAGTAATTGAAGAGATATATTGTTTTTTCCTTTTTCAAGTTTATCAAATATTATATCTTCATTATATAATTGAAAAATTTTCCAAACCGGATCTTCTTTATAATCATCATTAATCATCTGTTCTAAAAATGTTGGCCCAAATAAATAACATGCCATCTTATCACTATATTCCCTAAAGGCAAATGATTTATGGTGGAACAGAGAGAAATATTGACTAAATCCGAAATTATGTGCTCCATCACTTATCTCACCTACAAACACTGACGCATTTTCTTTAGCAATCTTTTTAGCTCCTTTGGCAAGGAGAAAATGATTTACGGCTGTAAAGTTTCCAAACATTTGACCTTTAAGGAATGGTCTTGCCTCATTAAGAATACTCTCCACGTTGTCAGTATAATCAAGTTCAACGATATGAAGTCTTACTTTAAAATAACTTGCAATCTTTTGTGCTCTATCAATTTCAAACTGATTTATTATTCCGCTTCTGTTAGAATATTTCATTCTTCCAATTATACAGTCTATTTTTTTTGGCCCATATAAGTGAACTAATACAGCAAGTATTGAGGTAGAGTCCCAACCCGAAGATAGGAAGATAATATTTTGATTATCAGAAGCTCTTGATCTTACAGACTCAATAAATATTTTTGAATACGATTCAAGCTTAGAAAAATCATTTTTGGAGAAAGATTTATTTGGTTTGAAGTCTTCTTTTTCAATAATAATCTCATTGTTGACAAACTTCAGTTTCTCGTTAACTCCCAATCTTTTAATATTTTTATCTAGACTATGTTTTTTTAAAGGACGTCCTCCATATAAGGACAGAACTTGTGCAAGTGCAGATTGGTCTATTTCAAAATTATCATAGTTGAATATAAAATTAAAATTTGAGCTAATACAAATAGTACTTTCTTGCTTAGAGTGCCTCCAATAAACATCATATCTACCAAAATAGTCATTCCATAAGTTTATATCGCCATTTTGTAAAATATTAATTACTAAAAATCTTCCTTCAAAATTTTTAATTTCTTTTTTTGATTCTAACTTTCTAAAGTCTATATTTTCATTATCAAGACCGTCACCATGCCTGAAACCAGTAATTTCTCCTATTAAATAAAATTTAGACCCACTAGAATTTTGCCACTGATTTATTAGACAATTAGTCTCAAAAATTATATCATCTTCATTAACTATAGTTTTTAGAGTAGGTTTATACGATTTTATGTTTTTAGTAAGTTTAAAGTCCATATTTTATTGAATTAAGTCTAAAGTAAGTCTTGTGCCTCTATCAAGGTCTTTTTTAAAGTTTTTATCAAGTATAGATTCATAATACTTAGGATGAAGACCATATCCTGGCCTAATACTCCTTACATTATCTCTTGTTATTAATTCTCCCTTCTTTACATCTTTAACTACATACAAAGAACGAGAAAAATATTTTCCCTCTAATTGTTTATTTGTTAAACTGTAAGAAGCATCTCCAAGTGCCTTTTCAGTTTCTCTAACACTTTCAATCATTAATCTAAATTCATTTTTGTCGAGTGAAAAGCTTGAGTCCGGCCCTCCAATAGATTTATCAAGTATAAAATGTTTTTCTATAAATCTCGCTCCTAGTGAAACAGCGATTACAGGACATAAGTATCCTAGTGTGTGATCTGATAATCCTATTGTTAAATTATAATCATTTTTCAATTTGGTTATAAGTTTTAAGTTTGCTTGATCTGTTGGTGAAGGATATGATGAAGTACATTGAAGAAGAATAATATTCTTATTACCTTCATTCAAAATTGTAGTCACTGCTAGATCAATATCTTTTTTCTCTGCTATTCCAGTTGAAAGGATAATAGGCTTATTTTTTGATGCAACATACTTAATTAAAGGTATATCTGTTATCTCAAATGAAGCAATCTTATAAACAGGAACATTTAGTTTTTCTAAAAAGTCAACAGATGATTCATCAAATGGTGTAGAAAAAATAGTAATACCTAATTTCTTTGCAAAATCAAAAAGCTCTTTATGCCATTCCCATGGTGTATATGCTGTCTTATACAGTGAATAAAGATTATTACCATCCCATATAGTTCCTTCAATTTTAAAGTCTTTTTTATCGCAATCGATTGTCATTGTATCTGGAGTATAGGTTTGAAGTTTTACGGCGTTACATCCTATTTCTTTTGCTGCTTTAATTGTATCAATTGCGATATTTATATCTTGATTATGGTTTGCTGATAGCTCTGCAACTATATATGTTTCTTTAGTTTTAGAAAAGTCAAAGCTTTCAATTTTCATGTTTTTTAATTTTAATATTATTAAATTTTTTAACTGGGGTATTGTATTTTAACTGATCTATTAAATATAAATATTTATCTAAGTCAACTCTCTTATGGCAACTTCCTGCTCTAATTTGTTTAACTGGTGTAATTCTCTGATTTAAAATTTTATCGCAATTATCGATAAAAAGATTTTCAATAGCAGTTATTAATTTATTATAACTTGAAGATAAGGTTTCATTATTTTGATTGAATTTTATTTCTTTTTGTAATATTATATCTCCTGTATCTATACCTTCATCAATTTGATGAATTGTAACTCCCTTAATAGTTTTATCAATAAAACTCCAAATGTTTGGATCACGTCCTCTATTAAATGGCAGATATGATATATGAAGGTTAATAATCTTAGAACCAAAATAGTCTATAAAATCCTTTTCTAATTTATATTGATATCTGAAGCTTATAGCAAAATCGTACTCTTTACCATTTAAATAAGTAACCCCTATTCTTTTTTCTTCTCTATCTATTGAGTGTTTAGACTTGAGGAATGAAATTATTCTCTCATTTTGTGGTCCCAAATATAGAATTTTCATATGACTTTATTTTATCATAAACTTTACCGTTATATAAAGGATGTTTTTCTATCATGGTTTTAAAAAATTCTTTATCATTTAAAGGCATTGGATTAAAAGTTGAAAAGAACTTTTTCAAAGAGTCTTTTTCTTTTTCAATTCTTGTTGAAATATATTTTGTTTTAATATCTAAAAACTTTATTTGAAATTTTTTACCATAAATTAAATCAAAAATTATTTTTGCTCTTTCTATATGCCAATCACTTGTTACAACGATTAATTTTTTAAAATTCTTTTTACTTAAAATAATCTTTGAAAAGAAGGCATCTCCCACAGTATCTCTAGAATTTTCATCTTCCATAATTATTTCCTTAGGTATTCCAGATGAAATTAAGTAATTTTTAAAAGATTGTGATAATGTTACATTGGAGTCAGATCTGTAGTCCCATCCTAAAGTCAAAATTGACCTAGAGCAACCTCTACTATATAGATCTATAGCTAGATTAGCCCTTAACAAACTTTCTTCTAATAAATTTCCATCACTATCTGATTCATGTGGTAAGATTACAATTGAATCATATATCATAATAGTTCTCTAATTTTAAGAAATTTTTCAGAAAACTCAGTACCAACTTCGCTGCCCCAAACTCTCATTAAATTTTCTACATTTTCATAGCTCCTTGAATGTGGATAATCTCTCATTTCTTTTTCATATATCTCAAGAGCTTCAAGTTTAGTCTTCATATTCTCCTCTGATATTTTAAAATAAGAATGTCCATGTAATTTTAAATTAGGATTATAATCAGTAGATGAAGGGATATAATAACTATATATCTGGTGCTTTTGTCCTAACTGAGGTCTGAATACTGTAAAAGTTGCCTTAGCTACTAACTGGTGGTCAATATTTAAATCCTCTGGATGATGTGTAAAGATGATGTCAGGATTATAATCTACCTCGTTTTCAATAAATTTACATACATTAATTAACGGTATTGAATCAATAGCATTATCTGGAAAGTCTGCAGAAGAAAATTTTTCAATTCCTAGCTTTAGCGACACCTTATCTAATAATATATTTCTGTTTTTCTCGTAATTCCCTCTTGAACCTTCACCATTAGTGAAAGTTATTAATTGAATTTGAAACCCTTCATTTGATAATCTATGTATTGTTGCACCACAACCTAGTGTTTCATCATCAGGATGAGCAGCTAAAACCAAGACTTTCTTCATTTTTTAGATATTTTAACATCAGCAATTATATTTTCTCCGTCAAGTTTTGCTCTGCTAAATTCAAAAATATAACCACCTAAATTAATGTATGACTTTGGATAATCTAGTCCATCAAGCATTCTAATTTGGTCATAGATTGAGGAGATACTTTTCAATACCAATTCATTGTTTTTTTTTCTTTTATATGTATTAGATTTCCCTATTTGAGGTTTTGGCTTGATTCCATCTAGTATTATTTTTTTAGTAAAATCAATACATATTGGGATAATTAATTCAAAAATATCAGCTATTGAGCCTTGGAGACTAATTTGCTCAGATAGGTATATATCTCCACTATCAATTGGTTCATCTATCTTGATCGCATTTACCATTGATATTAATTTGCCATTGATAATCTGATTCTGGATTGGTGATCCACCTCTATCATCTGGAAGATTTCCGGTATGAAATGAAACACAGTTATAATTCAAATAAATTGACTTTTCAATTTTATATCCCCAATGAAGAGCAAATACCCATTGTGGTTCTAGCCTCTTTATAGTCTGATTAAGATTATTAGGGTCGCTATTAAAATGGACATCAAAAAATTCACTTAAAGAACTAATATACTTTTCAGAGTATTTATTCTGTTTTGAAAGAACCAATATCTTAATTTTTCTTTTTTCCATATTAATATGACTATAAAATTAATTTAAAAACAGATACTCTCATAATAATCTTAAAATGATTAAAATAGTTTTATATGTATGTTTAATTCTAATTTAGTCTGTAAAATCCATCATGACAGACTGGCCCATCTAAAAAATCATCTATGTTTTTTTCTCCGATTTCAAATTCTGAAATAGATTTATATACATCATTTAATGCCTCACAGTACAAGTCTATCAATTTATCATTGTGACAAATAGAAGAATAGAAATTTGTACTTGCTAGAAATCCTTTTTTCATCATCTCTTGAGTAATATATGTCTTGTATTTTGAGTTATTATTTGAGAAATTATAAAAACTAACAGCTGGTAATCCTGAAATTTTAATATCCAAGTTATTTTCATTTGCTAGCTTACTCCAATTATTCCTCATTTTGTTTCCTATTATTGTAATTCTTTCCCATGACTTAATTCTCTTCATAACTTCTAAACTTTTTAAAGCTGCTGCAGATCCAATTCTTTCTGTCCAAAATGTACTGCTTATGAAAGTTTTTTGGGCTGCTTCCATAATCTCTTTTTTACCAACTACAGCTGTGATTGCATAACCATTTCCCATTGTTTTTCCAAACATTGCTATATCAGGCACAATATTATATTTTTTAAAAATTCCACCATAAGTTTCCCTGAAGCCTGAGGTACATTCATCAAAAACTAGTACTATATCGTTTTTTGTTGCTAAATCCCTAACTTTTTTTAGAAAATTATTTTCTGGTTCAAAATTTCTGACAACTTCCATTTTAATAACTCCAATATTTTTTTTCTTAATTAATTCTTCTAATTGATCAAAGTCATTATAATGAAATGGAAATACAGTATTAGATAAGTTTTTTGGAACTCCATTTGGGTTTAAACCAGGTAAAAGATGATCAGCAAGCTCATTTTTTTTGTTATGATTGGCTGATAAATACCAATCATGCCAACCATGATATCCACATATTGCTACTCCATCTCGTCCACTAGCTGCTCTTGCAATTCTAATCGCAATTGCATTTGCTTCTCCTCCAGTTCTTGCAAATCTAACCATATCAGCCCAAGGATTAATTTCTATAAGTTTTTCAGCTAATTTTACTTCCTCTGGACAATTTAATGTACTCATGTTTCCATTAGATATTACCTCTTGTACAGCTTTATCTACTTCATCATGCCCATATCCCAGTATGTTTGTGCCAATTCCCATTATTGTCATATCAATAAATCTATTATCATCTAAATCCCATACCTCACAGCCTTTAGCTTTTGAAAAATATGCAGGCCAATGATCTGGAAGAAACATTTCTGGCCTTTTTGAGAGTAGCATTGTACCACCTGGAATTAACTTTTTTGCTTTTTTATATAGTTTTTGTCCCTTACCCATTTTAATCATTTTTTAAAGATTCTAAATATCCTGAATTTCTGATAATTTGTTGATTAGAAAATATTTCCGGATTATCAATAATAAATTGTGTATAGGTATCCCATGAACTATCAATACCAAATTTATTTATTAAAATTTCTATTGTATTAAAATCCGTTTTGGTATCGACTGTCATTCTTACCTTAGAATAATCGTAGTCTGATTCAACAGCATTTGCTTTAAACATTTTTCCATCTTTTAAATCTGTATTTTTTATTATATAAGGAGTTACATGTTCTCTCTCTGATTTCAGTTTTGCTTTCTCCCAAGCATTTAATAAAACCTTATTTTTAAATACCTCAATATCTTGTCCGTCTGGAAAGCTATCATTAAAGATATTGCTACAATAATCGGATTCAGACTTTAATGTTAAATCAATCACTTTATCTAATAAATTAGGATCCAAAAGAGGGCAATCTCCAGTAATTCTTACAATATAATCACATGAATATATTTGTAAAGCATTATAGTATCTATCTAACACATCATCTTCATTTCCTCTAAAGTATTTTATAGATTTTAATTTTAAAAAATTTACTAAAACATCATCACTTTTGCTATTTGATGTCAATACAATTATATCATTTGAGTTTTTTGATTTTTTAAGCCTATGTATTAGTATTTCAATTAAAGTTTTTCCCTGAATTTTCTTTAACACTTTTCCAGGTAATCTTTTTGATCCCATTCTTGCTTGAATAAATATATATACTTTTTGTTTACGCATAATAAATGATTATTACCAATTTGATGGGTTTAACAATGTTTTATGTTTTGTATTAATTAGATTTATTTCATCAATAATTTTTTTATCAAGGGATTTATCTAATGCCATTATATTCTTTTTAAGATGTATTAGATTATCTACTCCTAATACGACGTAGTCTATACAATCATAGCTTAATACATAATTTAGCGCCATTTCATTTAAAGGAATTTTATATCTATCTGAAATTGCTTTTATTGCTAGAATTTCATTATTTAATTCTTTTAGAATAGTATCATTATCCTCAGGATTTTTAAAAAAAAGTCCTTGTAAAAAAATAGATCTAGCTTGAATTATTTTTCCACAAGTTTTAGCTTCTTTAATTAAATCTAACTTTTCTCTAGAACTATCCAGCAAATTAAACGGTATCTGAATTAAATCGATATTATCATCGTTTATTAATTTTTTTATTTCTTGATTAGTATAAACTGAGACACCAATATTGTTGATTATACCATCTTCTTTCATTGATTTGTAATCCCTTAAATGATCTATGTTTTTTTTATACATGGAGTATGAGTGAAACATTAAGCTATTTATCTGTTTAATTTTTAAATCTGATAAAAATTTATCAATCTTGAAAAATGAGTTTTTTTTTGTATTAAATGATGATAATTTAGTATTTATCTTAAACTCTTTTTTCGGATGTAAAGTTTTAAACATTCCTATTGTTTTATGAATATCTCCATATGATTCTGCACAGTCAAGATATTCAATGCCCTTTAGAAATGCGAGTTCTAAAATTTTAAAAGAATCACTTGGATTAATCATACCATTACGATTATTTACACCATAATCTAGTCCCATTTGTGCTGTACCTAAGATTATTTTACTAATATTTTTTTGGATATTCATTTTACTTTGCATTAGATAAAGACATCCTAACCATATCAGAATATTTAGTGTTAAATAATATGTGATTCTTAATTCTATCCTCTTCAATAAACCCCATCGACTCATAAAGCTTTATAGCTTTAACATTATTGGATACTACACCTAAATTTATTTTTCTTAGGGATAAAGTACTAAAACAAAACTTTATTACTTCAATAGATGCCTCTTTTGCATACCCTTTACCCCACATAGATTTATCTCCAATCATAATTCCATACTCACCATATAAGTTTTTCATACTTATTGGATCTATTTTCAGATTTCCAATATGATGTCTGTTCTTCTTAAGAACTATTGCCCATGAAAAAATATTATTTTTTTCAATATTTTCGAGATAATCTTTAAGCATTGCAATAGTATAATTTTTTCCTCCTGATTCCATAAATTCAACTACTTGATCATCTTTCATCCAACTAAGATAATTTTCAGATAGGAACTCTAGTCCTGATGGAATTAATAATAACCTCTCTGTGACTAATGATGGGACATTCATTTAGCTGGTTGTTAAAATATATTTTGAAATCCTGGAGGGTCCTGGATTATTTGAATAATTTTTTCTTGTTGAGTTTTAGTTAGCCCCGGGTAGATAGGTATACTTATTGCTTCTTTATAATAACTCTCTGCCTCAGGAAAATCCTCATAATTGAAATTATATTTGTTTTTATAAAATGGTTGACGATATATTGGGATATAGTGGATATTAACTCCTATACCATTATTCCTAAGATTTTCAAAAACAATATTTCTTTTCTTAGGAATTCTTATTATATATAGGTGCCTTGAGGAAACTGAATCTAAAGATTGTTTGGGGGTAATTATTGAGGTGTTTTTTAATATTGAATCATAAATTTTAGCTATTTTTTCTCTTTCCTCAATAAACTTATCAAGTTTTAATAATTGACTTATACCTAGAGCGCTCATTAAATCGTTTAGTCTAAAATTGTAACCTAAGTCAAGTTGCTCATAATACCAAGAGCCATCAGGTTTATTAACCATTTCTTTTGGTTGTCTAGTTATTCCATGACTTCTATATCTACATAGTAAATTATAAACTTCAGGATCATTAGTTGTACATATTCCTCCTTCACAAGTAGTAATAATTTTTACAGGATGGAAGCTAAAAACTGTGATATCACTGTATTTACAGTTTCCAATAGGTAATCCTAAATAGTTTCCACCAATTGCGTGTGATGCATCTTCAATAATTTTAAAATTATATTTTTTTGACAGTCTATTTATTGTTTTCATATCACAGCTTTGTCCAGACAAATGAACTGCAATAACTAGTTTGGGAAGCTTTCCTGTTTTTTCTGCTTTAATTAATTTGTCCTCTAATTTATGTACACAAATATTATATGAAGTTTTATCAACATCAATAAAGTCAACATCTGCTCCACAATATATCGCACAATTTGATGACGCTACAAATGAAATTGGAGATGTCCATACAATATCATTTTTACCTATGCCAAGTGCAAGGCATGAAATATGCAGAGCACTTGTAGCTGAATTAACTGCACAGGAATATTTTGAGTTAGTTTTTTTTGAAATTTCCTTTTCAAATTTAGGAGTAGTGGGTCCTTGAGTAATAAAATCAGATTTTAAAACTTCTACAACAGATTTTATATCTGAATCATCAATATTTTGTCTTCCGTAAGGTATCATAATAAATTAATTTGACTTTCTAATGGTTCTATATCTCTTTTAATTAAATTTTTAAGTTTTTCATTTGAAAGACTCATATCTTTTGGTCTTAATGTTAAAGAAGTCTTAGCTTCAATTTTTATAGGAGTAATAAGTGATTTATCCATACTCATCACTTCTGCAATCATTATGCCAAAATCAAATTTGCTGATTCTATCATTTGAACAAATATTAAATACTCCTCTTGAATCAAGTTTTAATAATTCAAAAGTATAATTAGCTAATGAATGAACATGAATTGGCGTATAAAAAACATTAGTGAATAGTTGTATTGTTTGACTTTTTTTTAGCGAAGAGATTATTTTATCAGAGAATGAGGGCTTATATAATGGTCCTGTTCCAAAAAAATTTGTCCTTATTACAAGTGACGACTTATCATTTTTTAATACTTCTTGATCTCCTATTGATTTTGACTTAGCATAAATATTTAATGGTATAACAGGAGAATTTTCATCTTCTTTTTGTTTATCACCATTAAAAAGATGATCTGTTGAAATATGAATAAATTTTATATTGAATTTAGATGTAATTTTAGCAATTTCTCCTGGCAAGTATCCATTTAGATAGTATGCCTTATCCGATTTTATTTCACATTCTTCTACATTCGTTAATCCTGCACAATTTATAATAATGTCTATTTTATAATCTATTATAATATTCTCTAGCTCTTTAATGTCTTCACCAATTTTTATTGATGTAGTTCCTTCAATTTCAATCCATCTTTTATGTAATCCTAGATAAATATTATACTGGTCTTTCCAATACCTTGACCAAATATTTGCTAAAAGACTAGCTCCTCCATAAAACAAAATATTTTTCATAAATTATAATAATTGGGAAAGCTATTTAACTGATCAGTTAATATATTTCTTCCATCAAAAATTTTGATATTATCAGTTTGCCCTTTTATATATTTAATCCATTCGAATTCCTTAAATTCATCCCAGTCAGTTAGGATAACTATGATATTTACATTATTAATTAATTCGTCAATAGATGAGCAAATATTTATATTTTTTTTATTGATCTTTTCTTGATTAATACTCTTTAAGTCAGAATAAATTTGTTTCTCTTTAACCATCGGATCATAGATTTTTAGTTCTAATCCTGAATCAATTAAGTTACTAGCTATGTATATTGCTGAAGATTCTCTGCTATCATTTGTGTTTGCTTTAAATGCCCAGCCAAGAATTCCAATTGTGTTCTTTTTACCTACTTCTAATCCTTCAATTATTTTATCTGAAAATCTTTTCCTTTGATAGTTATTAATTTTTACAACCTGATGCCAGAATTCACCAACCTCATCCAAACCATAATGTTTACATAAATAAACTAAGTTTAAAATATCTTTTTGAAAACAACTACCACCAAATCCTGGTGAGGCTTTTAAGAAATAGGGGCCAATTCTGTGGTCCATTCCAATTGCTTTAGAAATCTCTTCTGTTTGAGCCCCAGTTTTTTCACAAATTGCAGAAAGACTATTAATGGAAGATATTCGCTGGGCTAGCATTGCATTTGATGCTAACTTTGAAAGTTCAGATGACCAAACATTTGTTGTCAAAATCTTATCTCTTGGCACCCATTTCGAATAAATATTAACTAAAGCTTTAACAGCTTCTTGACCTTTTGGAGTAGGATCACCTCCAATTAAAACACGATCCGATTTAAAAAGATCATTAATTGCAGTTCCCTCAGCAAGGAACTCAGGGTTTGAAAGAACTTCAAAATTTATTTCTTTTTTATTATTTTTTAATATTTCTTTAATCTTCTCTGCAGTTCTAACTGGTAAAGTAGACTTCTCAACAACTATCTTATCACTGTTTGCAACTCTTGCAATATCATTGGCACATGCTTCGACATATTTTAAGTCTGCAGCCATTCCAGCTCCTTCACCTTCCTTTTTTGTTGGGGTATTAACAGCCATAAATATCATCTCAGCTCTATCAATTTCTCTATCAATTTCTTTTGAAAAAAATAAATTTTTTCCTCTTACTTTACGAACTATATCAGCAAGCCCAGGATCATAAACAGGCAATTTATTAAGTGGTCCATTCCAAGAGTCAATTTTATCTGGGTTTAAGTCAACTACAGTAACGTTAATTTCCGGACACTTAAGAGCAATTACAGACATAGTAGGTCCTCCTACATATCCCGCTCCAATACAACAAATATTTTTAATTTCCATTTTTTTTATTTAATAGAAGCCATGAAGAAGATTGAATTTTATCTCCTAATCCATCGATAAGCTTTATTCCCAATTTATCACAAATATCAGATTCAGGAATAGAATTGTTATCTTGATCTCCACCATTTGCAAAGTATATATCATATTCTTTATTAAAGCTATTATATATTTTTTGAATTGTTTTGATTACAGTTCTATCTTTGTCAATTGAAAGAATAACTTTATCAACTAATGATATATGATTTAGAATCAGTACTCTTTCATTTTCAAGCATAAATTCAGCAGACCCTTTTAAAGATCTTTGATAATCATTATTAACAATTACAATTAATTTTTCACACATATTTTTTGCTTTTATTAGAAGCTCAATATGTCCTTTGTGTAAAGGGTTAAAATAACCTGATACTATAATTGCTTTTCCTTTCATTTATATTCTATTATAATCATCGTCCAATCTAACAATATCATCTTCACCAAAATAGTCACCAGTCTGAACCTCTATAAATATTAACTTAGATTTAGATTTATTTTCTATTCTGTGTTTTTGACCTTTTAAAATTTTAATAATCTCACCTGATTTTATTTCTATTTCATTGTCATCTAAAGTAACTATTCCATTACCTTCAACTATTGTCCAAGACTCAGACCTTCGTTTATGAAATTGATTAGAAATTCTTTGGCCAGGATCAATTTCAATTCTTTTAAGTTTATAGTTATTTTCGTCATGAATTGTATAAAACCTTCCCCATGGCCTTTCTTCTTTATAAATTGATATCATCTTTTTTATTTGTAAATAATTTAATATGTTTTTGATCAGATAAAAATTTGGAAGCCAAATAGAAACTAACTTTTCGTTTGATTAGTTTTTCTATTTTTGATTCAAGTTGAGAGATGTACTCCATATTTAAATCTTTTCCAACTAAAAATATTTCAATTCTCCCACTATCGTTCCCATTTGCATAATCTCCAACCAAAATTATTTCTTCAACATTACCCATTTTTTCTAGCACATTATCAACGATATCCTCCAATCCAAGATGTTTCATTACAACTTTTCGTAACACCTCATATAGTGGATGCTTCGTGTTTGCAGTATATTCAACAATATTTTCATTCTTGACTTTATTCAAATAGCCAGCTTCTTGAAGATGGTTTAGCTCTTTCCTGATTTTATTTGTAGAACCTCCCATTTCATTAGCTAAACCATTTAGATATCCCATATTCGCTTGAGATATAAAAAATTTAATTAATAATTTAAGTCTAGTTTTTGAAGTTATTAAATCTTCTAACATTTTTAGATAATTTCATGGCTCCGCCCTGTCTGCTACAATATGCAAACAAGAAATATTAATTTTTATAAACTTACTATCCTAAACTTACAGTCATAAAGAGACCTAAAGTTTTTAATTTTAATCTAAGTTTATTTTTTGTAAGATTAACAATTTCTCCTTCGATACCCTTGAAAGGTCCTTTGGGAATTTTAAATCCACTTCCTTTATTAAGTTTATCTGAATTTGATATGTTATAAAAATTGCTAAGTTCTGATTTTAAAATCTCGATCTCCTCATCTCTAACAATTGCCGGCTTTCCCATATAGAACATATATCTTATAACGCCTGGTACTGAGAAAACTTTTACTCTATTAGATTCCTCTATAAATACAAGTACATAAGATGGTAATAAAGGTTTTTCCACTTTTTTCTTTCTATCGGAGTATTGCTTGATAAAACTAAAAACTGGACAGTAAGCATTAATCCCTAATGAATTTAAAGCATCTGCAACTTTTATTTCAAAATTTGGCTTAGTTCTAATTACATACCATTTCATATTAATCTTATTAAGTAACAAAAGTACTTAATTTTTTAACATTATATTACTAAATCTGTAGTATTTTTTTTAAATAAGAAAAGTTTGTATAAAATTTAATTGTATTTTTGATTTATTCATCTATAAAGCATTGTCAACATTAAACCCTTACTGTGCATTAATAATTGTAGTAACTAGTGCATTTTTTTTGCATTATCTACAAAGAGTATTTATTTCAAAAGGGAAGTTTGATAAAAGAAATATTAGGTCATCACATAACACAGTAGCTACTAGATCTGGAGGATTAGCTATTTTTTTAACTATTTTCTTAGTATCTACTTACTTCTACTTAAATAATTTGGAAGTATTTGATTTTTCAATTATAGTTCCTCTAATGTTACTTGTAGTAGTCGGTTTATATGATGATGTTTATAATATGGATTTTAAACTTAAATTCATTTTCCAAATAATTGCAGCTAAAATTTTTATTGATAATGGCCTGATTATTGAAAATCTTCATGGAGTTTTTGGGGTTTATGAATTAGGTAGAATTTTAGCACAACTACTTACAATTTTTATAATACTTTCTATTATTAATGCAATAAACTTTATTGATGGAATAGATGGTCTTGCACTTTCAATTGTTATATTATTTTTAATTTCATTTGAATCTTTTGCATCAAGCTATTCACCTTTTATTGTATTTACACAGATAGTTGTTTTAACATTAATACCGCTTTTTTATTTTAACTTCAGATCAAAAAATAAGATTTTCTTGGGTGACTCTGGATCCTTATTTCTAGGAGGTCTTGTTAGTGCTTATGTCATCTTTATTTTATCAAATAACTATATAATTAAAGCTGAGTTTGATTTACATAAAATTTTGTTTGTCTTTTCTATATTGATTTACCCTATAGTTGACATTACTAGAGTATTTTTCCTAAGATTATACAATAAAAAGTCACCTTTTCAAGCTGACAAAAATCATATTCATCATTTATTACTAAACAAGACAAATAGCCACTTCATAACATCATTAATATTAACCTTATCAAGCTTAATTTTTCTTATTTTTATTCAAATTATTTTTTAAATTATGTTTAAAAATTTTCTTTTATCAATATTTACATTATTAATAATTACATCTTGCAATCCAGACCCATGTAATGGATTATATCTAAGAAAACCTAATCCTTATATTGATGAAGTGAGGACATATGTCAGAACTTCTGATGGTGACAGAGAAACAGATGTTTTTTACACTGGCAGGTGCATAAACTATAATGCTGAAGGTGTTTTACTATCTATACAAAGATATCAAGATGGATTAGATCACGGAAAATGGAAGTTTTTTTATGAAGATGGTACGATAGAAACTGTAGGGAAATTTAAAATGGGCAAAAGAGTTGGAAAGTGGAAATATTATCACCCAAACGGAAATTTAAAGCAAGTTTCAAGTTATAAAAGTGGTTTAAGGTATGGAGCTTGGACTGGTTACAATAGTGAAGGAGATGTTATTTGGGAGGAAGTTTATTCAGAGGAAGGGGTTTTAGATTCACTACAGTAAAGATTGTAAACATCCAAACTACCTTGACCAGAAAATTTTAGATTGACGGCTTTTTGAAGGTTTAAACAACCCTCTTTTATTTCTTTTAGTTTAATTAGCATAATTCCATAGTAAAACTCAGCTTTTCCATTATTTGGTTTAAAAACGTTGATTACTTTTTTAAAGTTTTCTTTTGCTTTATCATAATTTTCTCCAAGGTTATAAGATATAGCTGCATTTTCATAGAACCTGTAGTCTGTATTATCAAAATCTATAGCAATCTCATATATTTTTGCAGCCTCTAGGTACTCTTTTTGTTGAAACAATTCATCAGCTTTTAGGCTCAATTCAACTGATAGATAAACATTATCAGAGCCTGATTTAAGTATGCTCTCTAGGACTTGTGTTCCCTTATCAGATTCAAGATCAAATTTGGACTTATAGTCATTTAAAAGTTGATTTATTTCTTTATCGTTAGAACCAACAATTTGATATCTTCTTAAGAAGTATTCTTTCCAATGACTGGTGTTACCTATATGTTTAATTCTATTAAATGCTCTTCTTAACTCTACAGTGTCTTTTCTTCTGGCTAATGAACTAAAATAAATATATCTATGAGGGTTGCTGTTTGGAATAGCATTAAAAGCAATTTTTGAATAATAGTATGCGCTGTCATACTCTCCCTGCTCCATATATAGTCGCGACAGTTCTGATTCTACTACTTTTAAGTAAGGATTTATATTGATTGCTTTTTGATACATTTTTTTTGCAATTTCTATTGAATCTAACTCATGAAAATACCTTGCCTGTAGATATTTAATGGGCATTGTTGTAAATGTCAGGTTAGGTATTCTAGGATCAACATCCATAACTAGTTCTAATGGTAAATTATAAGCATTTGAGTTAAAATCAAACATTAAATACCCTTGATAAGTTGCAGAGTGAAATACTTTATAGTTAACCCAGATTACACTTAAAAAAGCTATTAAAAGAAAAGATTTTTTTATCATCCTATTTTTTTGTTTTATGATTAAGATTAACCTCATTAAATAAAACTATTAAGAAAATTAATAAAACATGTGAAATAGGTCTTCCTACAGGAAAATTAAGTAAAGAGTCAATAATACATACACTTAGGATTGCTAAAAGTGTAATTTCAAAGAAGGTTTCTTTTGATAAATAGATCTTTTTTAATACAATTAATAAGGGAGTAAACATGAAAGCAATATAAAATAACATACCAAGTATCCCTGTTTCAGCTCCAATTTGCAAGAAATCATTATGAGCATAATAAGGTACAATATACTCTGTCATATATTTGCCATCATATTTGATTGATTCTATTTTCCAGTTTCCGATTCCAATTCCAATAACAGGATTTTTTGAAATCATTTTTAAAGAGTGACTGTAGTACCTGAGTCTTTGATTTATTGATTCATCTGAATTATCTAAAGTAATTGATGAAACCCTATCAACTATTAAGTTAGATTCATTTGAATTCATAATAAGTGTAGTTGACTGGAAGCTCATAATAAAAACTCCAATAGAAAGTAAAATCTTTAATATACTTGATTTAAAATCTCTGATTAGTTTATAGATAAATATTAACCCAAGTACAAAGAGAAAAGCAACAAATGCACCCCTTGTTAATAAGAAAAACAATGAGCTACATGTCATAAAAAATAAAACATATGTTACAGTCAATCTAATCTTTTTTTGTTCATTAAATATAAAATATAAAATAACCGGTGCTTTAGCTGCTAATGAAAAGGCAGTAATATTAATGTTACCTGATAAACCCCTAAAATTGTTATTTCTAAAGAAAGGTGTGCCGTTAATAATAACAGAGTCAATTATGCTGTAGAGAACCATAAACGATTCTATGGTAATACTTATAATAACAATTTTTAAAAAAAAATCCCTGAAATTGAATTTATATGATTTAATAATTATTAAAACAATTAGAAACGTAGTAAAATAGGTAAAGTACTTTGAATAAGTGACTATTGCTTCAACTTTATTGTCAGCGGCAATAATTGAAATTCCCGATATCAGTATATAAGCAGCATAGAATATAAATGATTTATTCTCTTTAACACAACTTACTATATCTTTTATTGAGAGTTTATAAAAAACATAAATAAGTGACGTAAAATTAACTATCGATAGATAAAGGATTTGAGGAGCAACTCTATCATATACACTTTGTATCTGTCCAATAAAAAATGTGAAAAAAAAGCAAGAAAGAATAAATGGAATAATCAATTTCTTCATTACCCAAAAATAATTATAATAATAAAAAAAACCCTCCTTTCGGAGGGTTTAATTTATTAATATTGATTAGATGAATATTAACCTAACCAAGTAACTCTGTTAAACTTAACAGCAGCTTGAGCATTAGAAGTTGAAGCAGCAACTGAATCCTCAGCGCTTCTTACATCAGTTCTCTCAACAGTAGTACCAGTGTAATCAGTACCTGCTGTCCAGTTTGTGTTTGCTGTATAGTCAGTAGTTAATTCTACCCATGTAACAGCAGCATTACCAGTAACAAGTGCAGTAGTTAAACCAGAAACAGTGTTTTCATCAACACCAGCAACAGTTGAACCAATAATTACAATAATATCTGAATCATCAGTTTTATTATCATCAATTAAAGATACCGCAGCACCACCAATTTGCCAGTCTAAGTTGTTACCATTAGAAGCAGTAACTGTTCCAGCAGAAGTAGAAACAGATATTAATTGATCGTAACCAGCACTATCTGCTTGTAACATCGTAATAGTAAGGACACCATCTGTATCTGTTATAGTTGCAATAGCACTAGCAGAAGCTGTACCAGCAGCACCATACTTATTAGCCCATCCTGTAACAAGACCATCACCTATATCACCAAGTCCAGTAGTAGTTTCACTTATATTCGTGTCTCCTAAAGATACAGTAATAGAGTTTGAACCTACAGATAATGTAATTGTGTCATCAAGACCAAACCCATAGTTTGTAGTACTAACCGCTGCAGCATTTGCAGTTGTAGTTGTATATCTCTCACCTAAAATTGTAGCTGTAGATGTTCCACCAACCGCAGGATTATCTGCAGAGGTACCACCATCACCACCATAGTAAATGAAAGATACTACACCAGCAGAACCATATCCTCTTTTTGCATCTAATGTTACATTAGCAGCAGCAGCTCTTTCAAGGTTAACAGCAGATTCAATTGCTGAAATTTGAAGATCTTTATTTGAAGATCCTAGAGTAAGAGCAGTACCACCACCACCAACAGTAGTGTCAAATAAAGCAGTACTGTTTACAGTTGCCTGGATAGTTCCTGAAGCAGCCCAATCAATTTGGAATGCTCTCTTTGCAGCAACAGCGCCACTTCCTGCATCAGCTGTATTTGCCACAGCAGGAGTCATTTTAAGTACAGTTGCATCATTCGTAGTTGCAGAAACAGCAGTTGAACCTAAAACATTTAAAGTCGTTGAAGTAGTTGCTGTTTCACTGTCATCAAATGTTGAAACAGTATCAAAGTTAACTTGTGCAGTATTCTTAGTATCAGCAGCAATTGCAGTAAGATAAATTTTCATTGTATCCATACCTGAAGTACCATCATCAGTTGTACCTACATCAGCAGATCCACCATCTGCACCAGTAGTAGCAGTAGCAGTTTCAGCATCAGTTGTATCTGTAGATTTAACAGCAGTTAAGTCGTTATCCCAAAGGTTAACAGAAGCACCAGTAGTATCAGTACCTTGTGTCTTAACACCAGTCATATCTAATTCAGTTAACGCATCATTACCTGTAACTGTGAAAGTTTTAATTAAATCACCAGTAGTGTGAAGTTTAGTTAAACCTAAGTTATCAGTAACAATAAAGCTTACAGATTTGTTAGCAGTAGCAGAACCTTTGTTCTCCATATTTGATGTGTGGTCAAAATTAGCCACAGATATGTTAGGAGAAGAAGCTAATTTAATACTACCAATTTTACCACCTGCAACTGTTAATGAAGTTAAATCAGTTAACGTTGCCATAGTTAAGTCAGTCATGTTTGCATTAATAGATAATGTCTCTAAGTTTGCTTCATCTAAGTAAAGATCTAAAAGA
>MDSV01094686.1_pt1 | contig 41629 bp, 43 predicted proteins | sample 810851 | NCBI WGS metagenome assembly MDSV01 (sample SAMN05326640, study PRJNA326480) | marine metagenome | isolation source: seawater | place: Atlantic Ocean: North East | collected 2012 | reverse complement strand
TTGTCACGATTTAGTGCCATTCTCTATATTTTTTGCGGTCTGAGGAATTGGGGGGCATCATTGGGAAAGCAAAGTTGTCACGATTTGAGGATGTTATGTCACTAATTAGATACAATTTAGAAGTTTCTTGGAATTGAGGGTGGCAACTTACCATATCAACCAAGAAGTAAATTTGTCATAGTTGTCACGATTTACCTACCTGCGTAAAGCAGTTAGTCGAATGTTCTCTTATACCGTTCACTTAGATATTCAGAATACAAGTCGGGATGAAGTTCGCGGGCTTTGTTTCTTACGGCTTGGTTGAACTGCTTGTCGAGAATGATAACCCACTCATGCCCTTTCTCTATGATTATATCATTATCATCTATCTCAGCAAACTTCTCCTGTCCCTTGAATAAACCGTATGACCCTGAAAAAACTACGAGGGGTTGCTCAAGGAATCCACCCTTCTCGTTTATGGCTATACCGTAATCTCTCATAGATTGGAAAACCTCATCCCAATTACTTTCTTCATCAGCATCATTGTCTTCGGATTCAGGGAAGGATGAGGGGCTGAATTGGGAATCTCGGAAATCCTCTAACCATGCACACCCCTCGATATAACACCCCTCTCCCGACTCATCATGCTCATTAAAGATAGGGTAATCACGCTCAAGTTGATGCTTTAACAGCCCAATGCGGGAGATAGTTTGCATCCAAGTAAGGTCGTATATTCGGTCAAAACCGCTTAACCAATTGAATAAACCGTATCGCATCTTACCACACCCAATTGAAAATTCCTAATGGTGGTGCGGTTTCTTCACTCTCGCAACCCCGCCCCAGATAATACAACCGTAAGCCCCTATCATCTTTATTTTCTAAGGAAGCATATTTACCTCCAAGAAACGCTGTAATTCTTATCCTTGCATCCATACCCGTTGCCAAACGGTATTTTAAAGTCGTCTTGAAATAGGGTTCATCACCGTATTCACTTCTGCCACCTGTGTTGTGAACGAAAACTGCTTCCTCCGATTCAGCATCGTAATAAAACAGGGCGTAATAGTTTTGATAACCATCTGAAGCCGTATCTATCCAATAGAAGCCCGTCCTCATATTAACTATCTTGTCATCACCATACCAATCAAGACTATCCTTACCGAAGGCGGTCACAACAACTTCTTCCGCTTCTTCCTCAATTTGTCGAGAACAATCCCACGCATCTTTCATGCCTATGGTGACTTGTTCTTCTAACAGCCCGCGAGTCGGAGGGAAATCCGTGTCTAAGGCGTTTTGAAAGTCATCTGAGATGGGGCAATGCTTCAAGAAGCAAAGGACTTCTTTCAGGAACGCCCTCTCACTATCGGGTGCATTGGTCTTTAATTCCTTTATCCAATCAACATCCACCATTTTACCACATCCAATTGAAAAGCCCAGAACGGCTGTATGGAGAAGTCCAATTTAAGTTAGGATTAACAGCCAGATAGATTTTAGAATCATAACCATCATTCGCAGTAGTTCGACCATAGAATAAATCCTCAAAAATATCATCGCTGAATTTTCCATACATGGCTATGTCATCAGCATCGGTGCTTATTTTAGTTAAGAGCAATTTTATTTGCTCATCGCTTAAGTTAGGATTCTCAACAAATAAGCCCGAAGAAATCGCGGCTCCAACAGATAATTCTGAAAATTGTTCCATCGTCAAATGTTGCCGCCTCGCAACCCATCTCCAATATCTCTCTGTGTATTGGTTGGAAGTTCCTGCTTCTGAATGATTTTCCATCTTAATCAGAGTCTTATACAGCAAGTCGGATTGCTCAGGAGTTAAAAACTGATTCTTTACCAATCTTCTCCACGCTCGGTTGTAAGATGTTTTACCATCAAAAGCCGCATAGGGAGATTTCATAATAGCATTTGGCTGTATTACGGCATGAGTCGTTGGTGTTTCCACGAAGGTTAGGAACTGCTCGTCTGTGAAGCGCAAGAACCGTAAAATGGAATTTTTATTACTATTAGAGTCATTTAATAATTTTTCAGTTTGAGCAGGTGTCAATCGGGAATTGCGACATAATCCCCTACGCAAAATATCTTTGTCATCTTCCAGAACCATATTAAACAGCCTTTCAAACTGTGAGTCGGTCAAGATACAACTTTTGGCAATACTTCGGAAAAACCCATGATTCACTTCTAACTCTCTCTTGGTGTGTAGGGGTAGTTGTAAAAAGTAATCTATTTGGTCGGCAGATAAGTTAGGATTCAGTTTAATGACATCATAGATGAATCGGTTTTCCACTTCAGGTGAATTACGGCCTTCTCTTTGGGCTATTTGTATCTGGCTAAAAAGGTCGTCTTCAGAAGGATTCGGAGGCATTATCATTTGGAACAAAGTGGGGGAGATTACGCCAAACATTAAAATATTGTTCAACACCTTAAGTCGTTTAAAGTTGCCGACCCATTCATTTACGGCCCCTCCATCGTCTCCAAACCATTTCTTTATCGTGGAACTCGATTGAAGCATTAGTAATTGTTGTCCTTCACTCATAATTTTACCGAACAGTTCGCCTGTGGCATAGTCTTTATTGTTCTTGGGAGAGAGGTAGGTGATGTTGAGAAGAACATCGGTTTGGTAAGAAGTTAAGTTGGTATTTTTGGAAAGTTCCACACACATTTCCCAAAAATCTGCACTACCCCAAGATTCAGGAATGTCTGCAACCTCAGTAGGCATAGGATTGTAAGTGTAAGCATTGGGCAAGACCGAATCTATAAGTTGCTTGAACCTGTCCATAATTACCACCTCCAATTCAAAATCCCTGTGGAGAACTCCCCCTTCTGGGGATTGATTGAAGGATTGAGAGCCAATTGATGCAGATAGTTAGAAACCTCTCTCAACCCCTGCCCCTTCACAACATCGGTGTCATCATCGAAAAACCGCCATTGGTCATCTGTTAGTTTTGAGTGTGTGGCGAGATGTCGTTTAATCTCATTATCATTAGTCTGGTAAAGTAAATCTATTTGCTCAGTTGTTAAGTTTGAGTTTTGGGCAAGAAAAAGCCTCATGTCACCCTCCGCATCGTTAAAGAATCGCATAAACTGTTCATCAGTAAGTTTAGAGCCAATAGCCAAGTAAGGTATATCCACATTTTCATCTGTGTAAAGTAAATCTATTTGCTCCTCTGTTATGTGCGGATTTTGGGCGAGATAGTCATTATCCACGCTCTCATCGTGAAAGAATCGCATGAACTGTTCGTCAGTTAGTTTGGAGTATTGGGCGAGAGAGTCTTTATCCCCACTCAATAATTCAAAACTCTGGTAAAGTAAATCTATTTGCTCAGTTGTTAAGTTTGAGTTTTCCGCAAGAGAATCATTATTTACCTCCTCATCGTTAAAGATTCCCATGAACTGTTCATCTGTTAGTTTTGAGTGGATGGCGAGAATCTCATTATCCACATTTTCATCTGTGTAAAGTAAATCTATTTGCTCAGTTGTTAAGTGTGGGTTTTCCGCGAGATAGTCTTTATCGAAATCCTTGTCGTTAAAGAATCGCATGAATTGTTCATCTGTTAGTTTGGCGCGTTCGGCTATTTGCCTCCTGATATTCCACCCCAGGAACTTACTCTCAACACCTCCTGCATAAGCCAGAAGTAAGTCTATTTGCGAGGGTGTTAGGTTCGGATTAGCAGGTAATGTATTATAAGAGCCATCAGCCAAGTCGCTCCATTGTTGATAAATACTCTCAAACCTGTCCATCATCCCACCCTCATTCGTAATTTCTCAAAGCGATAGCAATAGGGAATCGTGGTATTCCTGCATCGGTCAATCCGAAGTATTTTATCGTCATCATTTTGCCAATGTAAGCATCTGGGGTGGTTGATACGGTGTTAAACATTCTCGCTCTCTCAGCCAAAGTCCCTTTAGGTCTGGCTCGGAACTGCTCACCCGTAGGGGTTTCCAGAATCCAGATGACTGTTCCTGCATCTTTTCCTTGTGCTTCCTCATACCCTATTACCTCAAACTCCGAGTCATCGAACTTTTTGTATTTCTGTAAATGTGCGCTTCGCTTACCCTGATAAGGAGAACTCATGTTTCTAAACATCAACCCCTCATAACCTTCCTGAACAAACTTAGAATGCAGTTTGTCTGCTTCTGAAACATTACCTACGGTAAAGTTTTCCACCACATCTAAATACTGTGGTTTGGATTTACCAATTGTATCAACAAGGAACTTATGGCGGTCGGTAAAAGGTTTCATACGGTCATTCAAATCCACCATATCATAAACATGATACCGTATTTTTTTCACTTCCTTAGCGTCTTCACCACTAACTTTGTGTCGCCTCACTAAACCTGCTAATTTCTGGAAGGTCATTTTATCTCCGTGAGCATACAACTCTCCATCTAAGACAATGTTAGGTGGTAGGTTTAAAGATTTGATTTCAGTTCTGATGTGGTCTAAATCGTAAAAGGGATTGTTTCTTCGGGACATCAACATGACATCTCCATTAGAATCCGTCCATGCCAAGCACCTCACTCCGTCTAATTTGCGTTGAACAATAGCGGGAAAATCAATCTTAGAACCGTGTTTATCGAAAGAAAGGGCGGTCATAGCGGTTATTGGGCTGGTTAAAGGTGCAGGAGTAGGTGCAACAGGTGGAGGAGTGCTACTTACCATACCAAAAACAGGAGTGGATGACTTAGGTGCGGGTTTAGATGGGGTGCTACCCAAACCTCCAAATACAGGAGTAGCAGGAGCAGGTGCAGGTATCTTAGCCCCTAATTTAGTGGCCATCACATCTCGATAATGTTTAGGAATGGTGTTTAAAGGATTACCTGCGGGCTTATATCCCGACTTTAACTTTCGTTTTTCCACCGAACTCAATTTGCTCCACCCCATAGCCGCGTGGGAAACATTGGAAACGCTGATGGAAGAAGCACGACCGAAACCTGCTATACGACCGTGTGCGGTCACATATTTATCTCCGACTCCTAATCCTGCATACCATTTATGGGAGTTAGCCGCAGAGTCGTGATACTCCAAATAAAACTCTTTCACATTCACGGCAGAAGGTGATTGGGCGGGTGGTGATACTGCAACTTTAGAAGGTAATGCTTTAACGAGGATATTATGAGTAGTGAGAACGGTTTTCAAAGCAGTTTGGCTGTCTATATCCTGTTCATATAACTGTTTTAATTGCTCTTTAGCAGGAGTCGGAAGGCGATTTAAAGTTATTCCCCACCCTTCTGCGAATACTCGGACTGAAGCAGGATGGATGTATTTCCAATTTTGATAGGAAACCCCGTTCTTCCAATAATCATTACCCCACTTATTTACCCCGATTTTAGGAATAATCCGCCCCCTTTTGTCACGATAACGCTGTTCCATACTCTAATAGTGACAGGGCGACTATATTAACAAATGGGCAAGAACCTTGATAAGTAATGTGCCTTTACCAATAGGTATGGCAGGTATGGATTGGTATGAATCTAAGTCGGTTTTATACCATTTAAGAGATTACAGTAAGGAAAGGCCATTGATTATGGCTTATTCCGAAGGCTCACGAAAATTCTTTAGACCTATTTCCATGCCTACTACGCAAGCGGCTCAGAAATGGTTGAGATATTTCTCATATCCTCAGAAATATCCACACCTTTACCAATCCTGTGTGAGATTCAATATGATGAAACTGCGAAGTTTAGCACCTGCACTCCCTAATGCGGCTCTTAAACCTCCGCCACTTAGGTCAAAGGACGAGCAAGCCATCTATCAGAATTACACTAATGCCTTCCAAAAATGGAAGAACGAAGTGTGGAACGAAACTCTGGATGACGAGGGTTTTTGCATAGGCCGTGATTTAGTCTGGGATGTGGATGATGTTTATGAAGATTCAGATGCTTTGATAGCGTCTTGCCAAATCGCAGAGCATCTTAAAGAGAATTACGGTGTTCAAAAGGTCGAGATTGATTATAGTGGAAGCAAAGGTTTCCATGTGGTCGTAGCATGGGACGAGGCTAAAAAGGTTCTCAACATGACTGAAAAAGATTTAACACCATTACAAACTTGTGCTAAGAGAACTTGGGGCTTGGTTAAGAAAGTTTTCCGTGAAGCCACAGGAGAGGAGTTCCGTGAAGCAGACTTATCACCTATGCGAAGACAGGGAATAAGAAGGTGTCCCTTTTCCGTCCATCCGAAAACCCATAGAGTCTGTTATCCTCTGGCTCACCGCCATGTTCTTAAAGATGGAAAGGTGGACTTTAACCCTAAGAGATTCCACTACAAAGTATGTCAGTTCCCGAAGACACCCTTTAATTATACTGTTCCAAATGCTTTGGAATGGACATCCGACTATCTGAAAGCGGCGGAAGCGTTCAAGAAAGAGAATCCTCAGACTAAACTTTTCTCCATGTGATTCCATGAGGTAAATAAATGCGAAAAATTAGAAATGTTTTGTCGTTGTTTGATGGAGTAGCCTGTGGAAAACTTGCGTTGGAAAGGGCAGGAATAGAATTTGAAAACTACTATGCTTCGGAGATTGACCCTGTGTGTATTGCTATCGCAGAGAAAAATCATCCTAATTTAATCTCTTTGGGTGCAGTTGAGAATTGGCAAGAATGGAATTTAAAAGATATTGATTTGATTATAGGGGGTTCGCCATGTCAAGGGTTTTCTTCACAAGGTCATCATTTAAACTTTGATGACCCACGCAGTAAGTTATTCTTTACTATGGTAAAAATAATACAGGAGTATCAACCTGCATACTATATGTTAGAAAATGTGGCTATGAGAAAAGAATGGGGGGATATAATAACGGATTATATGGGAGTTGAACCCGTAATTTTAGACTCATCATTAGTATCTGCACAAAGAAGGAAGCGAATCTATTGGGCGAATTGGAATATTGAACCTCCTGAAGACCAAAAAATACATCTAAAAAGTATTTTAATAAATCAAGATTTAACCAATCCCGCCGCTATCAGGGGAAGAAGGATAAATCCACTCACAGGAAAAAGGGAAGACCACAATAAAGAAATCCCCCGTTCTCAATGTTTGGAAGTAAAAACGGATTTGTCAAAAATGACCTGTTTAACGACAGTTGGTAAAGATAATGTCTTGACTCATTTACCTTCGGGGCGTTATCCTCACGCCTTTGACAATTACACAAAAGATGTTGATTGGAGATACTTAACCCCTCTTGAGTGTGAAAGGGTGCAAACCGTCCCTGACAATTACACTTCAGGATATTCCGACTCGATTCGTAAATCATTGATGGGGAATGGCTGGACTGTGGATATGATTTCTCATATATTCAAGTCTGCACCATGATTTATTTTCTCTTACCACCAAAGTAAGGAACTCCATGCCCTTCAGCCAACATAGTTTCCACCACACTTTCACGGCGGTCTTCTTCCTCTTGAAAGTAAATCAGAGTTATTTCACCCAAGCATCTGCCGAACTTCCCCACACCATGCGATTTCAAGATAATTCGGTCAGCCGTATCTAATAATTCTTGAAGTCTGGCAGTAGCGGCTTTACCCCTAACCTTTTCCTCTAAATCTCTGGTGCGTGATTCAGGAGCGTTTATTCCATAGAGCCTAACACGAATATTATGATGAACCTTAAATCCTAAATCTATTTGAGCATCAACAGTATCGCCATCAACCACTCTCAAGACCTTTATTTCGTATTCATACATCTTACCACTTTCCAATAGGGCATGACTCACCCTTCTTTTTAGCCTTCAAAGCCAGAAGACATCCGCAAAGATTACACTTACTTATGGCCAGAGTCCGAGTGAAGTGTTCACAAGAACCACAAATGTTCATCCGATTAAAGTAAGCGAAACTTTTTACTTCTTCCGATTTAGAATCATCACTCATACTATGACTAAGCCCTTTTACCTTTTATTCCTTTGGGTTGGAGCAGTATCATTCATATAGCGGTTGTTCATACTATGAGTAGTGATATTATGAAGACGACAAGAAACCACATGGAATATGTGTTAGGTTTGACTCCTCATCAATTCGACTTGTTGGAGTTTTTACGACAGCAATTGAAGGAGGGTGGGGATATGTCCCGTAAGGAATTACATGAAACCTTAAAAATAGACTCAGCAACAATAGCCCGCAACTTATCTAAGTTGATAGATTTGAAATTGATTACAAGAGAATACGCTTTGAGTGAAAGCGCACCACCCCACTATCGTTATAAGACCTTTGAATCAGAATATTATATGGAGTATTTAGGTAATGCGTTGTCAGAAATTTTTCTCAGCATCGAATCCTACATAAGTGAGTAAAATGCCTAATAAGAAATTAGTTGATAATATCGGCTCTATTGACGATTATGGAGTGACAGGGGGTTATGACCCTGCGACCCTTCGCAAAGAACCCTCTGAAGAACCCTCTAACGAGGAGGTAGTTGGATTTACTATCTTATGGGAAAATGGTGAAAACGATGAAACGGTGAAATCCTTTATCGTGGAGTCGCGAGAAACAAGAAAGGGTATCAAGAAGACAGTTTATCCACTTATGCCCTTCTGTCGCTGGTGTTCCCCTGCGGCAAGACGAGAGGATGACTCGGAATGGACTTCGGGTTGGAGTGAGGAAGGTGCAGAAGTGAGAATGCCTAAGAGAGAGGCACGATTAGTGGGATTGTCACCCGAAGAACACTATTCCTTTAGTTTAGTGGAACGCAACGGTGAAGTAATATGTGAAGTATGTGAACAATCTCCTGCTGACGGCAAAGAAGTTGCCAAACCTGTAATGTCTGTTAAAAAACCTCTGGTTTCTCAACCTGCCGTCTTTGATGTGAATGCACCACAGTTAGGAATCCGCACAGATGCTTCCGTTATCAGAATTCCCGAATCATTAGTAGCCAAATGGGTAGCCAAAGGCCAACTTAAACAAGGAGATTTAGTCATAGGAAATGAGGATAAACTTTATTCCGTTCCTGCTCCTAAATTTTTAGAAACCGCCGTGTGGGATGAAACCAACAAAGAGTGGATTCTCAGCATTAGCAAATGCGCGTTAGTCCCTGCCTTGATTGCTAAATTAGATGATGACAGACTAACAATCGAGATGGAGAAACTGATTAGTTGGCGCAAAACCGCCCTTTCGGTTAAACATTTAGTAGCCTCTAATAATAACGGAATGGCCTATACCACCTCTCTCCAAGAATTCCTCGTTGGGGGCTACAAAGAAGGTTCTTTATGGGTTTTCGATATTGATAATTGTAGTGGGCCTTATTTCATGGATTTAGATTGGTTGTTGGCTGAAGACGATGTGGAGGAAATTGATAATCCTCCTTCTTCCTCCAAACAGACAGATATTCTGGATTTTTGAACATCTAACCGTAATGCTTAAAGGTGATGGTTGATTCGTATTGGGTAGGTAAGACTATGGCACACAGAACTAAGTGGTATGAAGAAAGAGTTAGAAGATTCTTGGAAAACGGCGGAGCAGATGGAAATGGGGCTTCCACCGCTACTGAGATAATTGAATATTTGAGGTCTAATTGTGGTAAGCGTCAGTTGCCCTCCACAGGAGCAATCTCACATTCCTTAAGAGGGGTTCGTGACAAAGGTGGAAACAAGATTTTCATAGAAGTTGGGCAGACTAAAGTAGCCAGAGGGGATTCTCGCAGGAGAGGATATATGGTGTCGGTTTGGGCTTTGATTAACAATCCTAAGTTGGCGGAACTGCAAACTACTTACAAGAGCACCAAGAAGGGTTCTAAAAATTGATACTATTTTAGAGTATGTTTTAGGAGTCATTCGACTTCATGGAATTAACTTAATATAGCGTAAGACATAATTAAGTTTGTGAGAGTTATGCCCCAATACGATGAGCCGATGATATATCCGTTTGAGAGATTATCTGATTTAACCAACGGACAGGCTAACAAGATATTGAAAGAATGTTATGCACATTTAGAAAAGTGTGAAACTGATGCTGACTTTGACTCGATACCATCTAAGATGCAGATAAATGAAGATTTGTTCCATGATTTAATCGAATTGATGAAACTTAAGGGTTGGCTGACTCTTGAAGAATGATTAAATACTATATGTCAGTAGGTGTAAGTATGGATTCTTTTGAACAACCAGAACAACAGGAAATGACTATGCCCCTTTTGGCGGCAACTACGACCGATGGTGGTGTATTTATTGCTGGACAAGCCCCGCACTACGGAACATCACAAGAGTCAGAAGCGTGGATGAACGCTTTTGATGCTGAAGGTGAAACTGAGGTAAATGCTTTGTTCGACAATGGCGACCATGTTATTGTTGAAGTTCTTACTGAAATGGGTTTGGACAAGAAGGAAAAGAAAATCGGTGCAAAGATGGTTTCCGTTATTCGCATTCCATACAGTCGCGTTCATTTCGTAAAAGCAGGTTATCTCAAGGGTATTCCTGCACCTGAAAGCAACACAGACGAGTAAGGCTTAAAAGTGAGCCTTCTCTCGGTGATAGTATGAACAGTTTCAACTCTAATGGAATATCCTATCCATTATACGATTGGCAAAGTGATGCTATTGGTAAATGGAAGCAGAATGGAAATCAGGGAATAGTGCAAGCAACCACAGGTTCAGGTAAGAGTCGGGTGGCTCACGCTTTGATAGTGGAACACTTAAACGAACCAGACGGTGTAGTGACAGTTCTTGTTCCACAAGTTTCTTTACTGCGTCAATGGGCTGATGAGTTAGACCGAATCTTAGGGTTTAAAGTGGGTCGTTATGGTGGTGGAAAAAAGGACTTTTCCTCACGAATCAATGTGATGGTCATTAACAGCGCAATAAAGATTCTTCCGTCAAAGTCTTATAACAACCATTTACTCATAGCAGATGAGTGTCATCGCATGGCGGCCCCCACCTTTCAACGAGTGTTCGATGTGGAACATCACAAATGTTTAGGTCTTTCTGCTACTCCTGAAAGAGAAGATACAGGTTTAGAAGTTTTAACCAATTTAATAGGAGATGTTATTTACGAATATGGGTATGAAGATGCGTTAAAGGCAGGTGTCATTTCTGACTTTGAAGTGTGTGCAGTTCAAATCCCTCTTACCGAGTTGGAAAGAAAGGAACATGATACCACCCATCAAACTATCGTTAATCTAAGTAGGAGATTAAACTCTCGCTACGGTGGGAGGGGTAATTTAGTAATTACTTGTCAGCGTCTTTTAGCCAATGGAACAGCCGATAAAGATGTGGGAGCATTTTTAGTAGCAATACAGAAAAGAAAGGAAATCTTAAACACGGCGAGAAATCGCTTCCGAGCATTAGACTTACTTCTCCATCAACATAAAAACGGTAAGATAATGGTATTTCACGAATCCATAGATGATATTTCTAATTTGGAAAAGAAATACGCTTATCTAAACCCAGAAGTATATCACAGTAAAAAAACTGCTAAACAAAGGAGAGTGGCGTTAGAAACATTTTCTCAACAACCACAAGGGTTGCTTTTGTCCTGTAAAGCGTTGGTCGAGGGAGTGGATATTCCTGATGCTGATGTGGGAATAATGGTTTCAGGAACACGCTCGGTGAGGTCGAGAATTCAAACTATTGGAAGGCTACTAAGAAAAGGTGGAGCATCCCAACCTGTGATTTACCTATTTTACATCCCCGATACTTCCGATACTAAATCTTTAACCAACCTTTTAGACAAAGGTTTTCCTCAAGATAAATTAAGATTTATGAAATACTATCCAGACACGCAAAAAATACAAGATGTTCAAGTTGATGTAAGTCAATTCACTCGTAAGAAATCTTACAAGAAATATTCATCTCCTAAAACCTGTTCCAAATGTGGAAGAACTTTCAAAGGTGATACAGGTTTGAACAATCATCATTGTATTCCGTTGGAAAAGATGAGTTTTGACGAATTCCTTTTAGGGTTTATGTCCAAAGAGTAGTGTTAGTATGTCCCGAAAATTTTCTGCTAAAGCCAAAGATTTCGACTTAAATGTTGATATTACTAAGACGGTTGGTGCTGACACCAAAGCCTCTGAAAAGGTTGAAGCCTTCCGAGATTTATTTTTAGACAGGTATAAAACTATCAAGAAATATGTGGAGATGAACTATGACTTTCAAAACTCTGTTTCAATAGAAACTATTGTGGGTAATAGAGAAAAATATTCTGGGTGGAATTCATTGGGTCGAACAATCGTTATGGTTTTAGAGGCTAAGAAAACTCGTAAGGGATATTTAAGATTAGTAGTGGAAGATACATCTGGTGAAATGGATGCTATGGTTAGTCCCGAAGTCTTAGAAAGGATTGGAACTATCGCAACTGATGATGTTATCGGAATAGAGGGGCAACTGTCGAAAGATGGAGGAATCTTTTGGGTTCGTCATGTAGTTTTCCCTCAGATGATTAAGAAAGATAACTCGGAAGAAGAATGTGACCCTGTTTCTGCGGCATTTATTTCCGATATTCACAGAGGAGCAGACAACTTTTTAGACCGAGAGTGGAATAAGATGTTGGATTGGTTAAACTCTGATGACCCTATGGCTCAAAACATTGGTTATTTAGTTATCTCAGGAGATATTGTGGATGGAGTAGGTGTCTATCCTAATCAAGAGCAAGAGTTGGATATTTCTGATTTGTATGAACAATATGAAGTCACAGGAACAGATTTAGAAAGAGTCCCAGACCACATGGAAACCATCATTCTGCCAGGTAATCACGATGCAGTTAGATTAGCCGAACCCCAACCTGTTTTATCATCTGAAGTTCAAAGTCATTTTAATCACGGTCATTTCGTGGGGAATCCGTGTCGCTTCAAAATTAGTGGTAAGGATGTTCTTTCCTATCACGGTAAATCCATTGACGACATGGTGATGAATCTAAAAGAGGCTTCTTACGAGAATCCTGAAAATGCTATGAAGCAGATGTTAAAGAGAAGGCATCTTGCACCCCAATGGGGTGTTAAAAACCAAATAGCCTCTGAACCTATGGATATGCTGACTATCGAAACCACACCTGATATTTTCGTGACGGGACACACACACGGTCATTGTATGCAAAAGTATCAAGATGTGCAACTTATCGTTTCAAGCACATGGCAAGGTCAAACCTCATTTCAGAAAATGGTAGGTTTTGAGCCTAAACCAGCCATCGTTTCTGTGGTTAAGTTGGATGATGGCGAGGCCGCGACTGTTAATTTCTCCTAACGGTTGATATACTATCTGCCTAAAATAAGGTTATATGTCTGCTTACGAACTGTCTGTTGATAACACCGCAAAGGGATATGGCCATAAAGAATGGTCTAATCCCACTAATACCGAGCACAGGCTTTACCTCCATCGTTTTGAAGGTAAGCATAAGAAAGATTGTGGCCACATAGATTTGCTAAATAAGAACTATTTGCCCCCGAAGAAGTCTAATAGAAAGGCAGATGATATTGAATACGGGTTGGATGGGGATGGAGAAGTAGTCTTTTTAGTCAATATTGATGGAGAACTTCTATCAGTCACTAAACTGCAAACTGCACAAAAAGTTGTAAAGGCGAGTAATAAGAAAAATATCCTCGATAAATCAGATGACCCTCACCAAGTAATTCAACATTTAGCATCCATTCACGCTAAAGAAACCTCTATAACTATTTCCTATGGCAACACGGTGGAAGTTAAAAGTAAAGGCAGTTTCAACAATATTCAAACCCAATATCCTAAATTGTCAATGGAAATCACCATTGACGGTGGTTCGGAGATTCCTGACCTAACACAAGTCGCTGACAATTTAGTTAAATTGGTGGAAAGTAAATTGACTAATATAATCAATGACATTACAGGGTGATTAAATGGATGATATTTTAAGTAAGATAATGGAATCAGGTTCTCCTGAGATTTCTATTCCTGCTGGCCCACAACGAGTAATTATTTTCAAGGATGACCCTGAAGAAAAAGGTAAGGTATATTGTTTGCTTCAATTGACAGATAACAATAAAATCATGGTTATCGGACACATGAATAAAAGTGATGTGAAAAGAATAGGAAGGAGTATGTAAATATGAAAAAGATAGAGAATGCCTCAGTAAAACTGAATGAAAATGGATTGCTGGTTGATGTAGCAATTAGTATGAAGGCCAATGATGGTGATGGACTGTATATTGTCCATTTCGCGATAGTCCAAGAGGATGATGATACATTTAAGTTTTCAGTCTTAGCCACAACAAACCTCTCTGATGCTCAAACCGAAGAAGATTTGTTAGAGAATACTTCTGAGATTTGGTCACTCCCTCTGAACTCTCAGAAAAACTTTGAGAAGGCCAGATTGATTTTGGCTACTATGGTTAAAGATGGATTTTACTATCAAAGAACCATATACTCTTGGCCTGACCGTGAAGATGTGGAAAAGGCAGATAAACAAGATGTGCATCAACTTAAAGGAGAATTCAATAAACTCTTAGGAATCCTGCGTGAAAAACAAAAGCAGTTATAGGTTAAATGCTATTACTAAGACTGAGGTATTTCTAATGGAACTAACAGATGAGGCAAAAGCGTTTTTAGAGAGGTCGGGAGAAACCTCTGTTAGTATGCAAAAACCCGTTAAGAAAATCTTTCAACTTACCGACTGTTCTGACCATCAACTTACTGCACCGTCTTATCGCGGTTCAAGCGGTATGTTCTATGTGACTCAATCATCCTGTGAAATAGTTGATGAATTAGGGAGGCCGAATCTCTGGGGTAAGTGCCATCGTCAAATATGGTATTCTAAGAAAGGGTATGAGAGAGAACCCATAGACGCAATCGGTTTAAGGAGAATGACTTACGGTGTTCATATTGAAGACGCACTCCAAGATAATTGGAAGAAAGGTGGAATCTATGTTCAAAACAATGTCAAGATTAGGGCGCATGAATACAATGTATCAGGGGAAATAGATGCGATTGTATTCGACCATGAGGCTAATCACCCTATTATTGTCGAAGTTAAATCGGGTTATGGATATACTTTCAACAAGAATGTGTTTGGCAAATCTAATCATCTTTATCCAAGCGGTTTCCCCCACACAGATTACATTATGCAAGTCATGTGGTATCTGCATTTAAGAAAGCCTATTGAAAAAGTGCATGGAGAAAGCCCTTACGCACTTCTTTACTACATTGACCGTTCTGACTGTCGAGATAAGCAATTCCCCATTGAACTCTCCGAAGGTTATACAGGAAGTCCCATAGTTATGAACAATTTTGGAATGGAAATAAAACCAAATCCTGCATATAAGATTGATAACAGGGCGTGTAAGAGAGATGTGGAAATCCGCCCCGTTCAAGGTATAACGATGGAGAGAATAATTCAACGGTTTAAAGAGTTGGCTGTTAAGTTGGAATCTGAAGAACCTCCTGAAAGAGAGTTCTTTTTACGATACCCTGATGAAATGGCTGAAGATATGTTTGAAACAGGAGTTCTGTCCCGAAGTAAATGGAACGAACATCAAAAAGATAAATCCGCCCCTGTGGGTGATTGGAAGTGTCTGTATTGCTCCTTCTCAGCAAATTGCTATCCTGAAGGAGTTGATACTGACTTGAGTGGCGACACTAATTTGGCGAAGCGTTTAATGCGAATCTCTGCCGAACAAGGAGAGCAGTTCATACAGTCAGGTAAATTACCTACTGTCGCTTAATGCTAACGCATTAGTAGTGGTCGAGCCGAAGCCAACTTACTTACTCAGACTGAGTAAGAGTTAGTTTCGTCAGGCACAAGACTGTCTTCCATGCTGTTTAGCGCACCCTTGACAGGCATACCGATTACAGGCACTTTAGCGACAAGGTTATCGAAACCAAGTGCGTGTGCTCCGTAAAGAACGGCTACCAAGCCAAAGAGCCTTTGAACAGTAGCGGGGCCAACGCCGAAGTTCCATATTCGGCTCATAGCATCACCAATCAAAGGCAGGTCGAAAACGGCTGGCCCTGCAAGGTGGAATAATCCTCCTACAAGAACAGACGCAGCACCAACAGTTCTTAGGGTCTTCATCATCATTGACATATTTTTCATCTCCTTAATTTTGTGGTAGGGGTTTATTCCTATTCATAATTGGTTGATTGACTATAAGAAGGCTTCGGTCGGAAGTCAAGAAGGTTTAATAGGTATAGGAATGACTTTTCCGAGTTTCATCTGATGACCAAAACTCTTTCCTTATCTTTACATTCTTTTTTGGCCCATTTACCTTCTCTTTCCAGACGGTCTTGGATGTGATTAGCAATTTTCAGAGCATCTTCAGGAGAAACATAACTGTTTCTGGGAATCATCACACTCTGAATACTCCACGAACCTTGCGTATCTTGACCCATAGTTATCTTAGACCCTCTCACATCGTAGTATTTTCGCCCAATAGTGTTGGCGGCTCGCGAAGCCCATTCAGGAACACGGAAGTTGGAAAACGATTTAGGGTCACGGAATCGGACACGGTAGTAGTTAGCCGTTGCATCTGCCTTAGAACCTTGTATATCAACACATTCTTCCACTACTTGTCGCCCAACCTTATGCTTGCGCCCCTTTTCTATTTGCTCTGCCTCCCAATCCACCTCGTTAAAGGGGTCATGGTGATAGGGTTCGGTATCGGAGTCCCAATCCACATCCAAAGGCTCAGGGTCTTTGCGTCCTATTTGAGTGCGCTTCATGGCGGTTTCAGGCGGTAGGTCGCCGTTCAACTTGCGAGGTTTAACCTTGACCCCCTTCATGTAAGTGATAGTTCCCTGTTTCTTCTGGGGTTCTTCCTCTGCTCGCAACCTGTTATCTAACTCCATCAAGCGATAAGCCATTTGCTTCTTAGTCATTCGACCACCTCTTACTTCCTGTTGTAAATACAAGAGTTCTTCTTCCATCATGGCTTTCCTCATCAAGTAGTTAGTCATCAAAGCCTGTTGCATTGGGCCTGAAGTGGGTTCAGGAGCAAGGATTACTGATGCGAAGTCTTCTGACTCGATTTCATCAGTCTGTCCTGTCCCATGACAAACAGCACACACATCGTCAATACCCATGTAGGAATCATACAAACCGCCTGTTCCATAACATTCAGCACAAGGATTAACTTCTGCTTTGAATCTTTGCCATGATTGTTTTACAGGTATTAAAGAAGTTTTACGATAAGTTCTATCATAGATTTTACCATCAGGTGTTTTTGTTTCAACTACTAAAGACGCTTTTCCTTTAGGCTTAATACTCAGTATTTTACCTTTGTAGCCGTAATTGTAAATGATAACATCTCCTAAAGTCAATTTTTCTGCTTTAACAGCAGGTGTCCTACCATAAGACTGAAGTTGCACCCAACCATCCCAATCTCTTTGGTCTAATTCGTCTTTGCGAAACTTAGCAGGTATTCCTTTAGTGTTGTAAAGGATAATGGAATTAGGAAATCTTTTAGCCCAACTATCGGCGTTAAACAACTCTGCGCGACCACCTTCTTCCAGACAACACATATCGGCTTGGTCTTTTTCGTCCACATCATAGACCTCATGGCAACGACCACAGACCCAGATTTTTAAAGTCATCTCATAAGCGTCTGCGGAATAATCATCAGTTTGTTCTTCACCCTTGATGGCAGCCCAACCTAAAAGACCGCCAACTGTGGCGTAAGACCAAAAATGTTCTTTAAAGTGTTCTCTAACACTCATCGTGACCACCTACTTTTACCCATTTCCTCACTCATCTGTTTTATTTTACTGCTGGTTGTGGTTTCAAATAGAAAGGGGAAGATGCCGTGAATAACAGCGATTGCGGATAGACCTATTAAGATTAAAGAATACTTGAAAGCAGTTCTCATGTGCTTGAAGTAGGATTCTCCCACAGAGTGAGGGTGTTTAGTGAAAAGTTTAAGCATTTTCGGCCACCTCTTTCTGGGCTTGCCTGATTGTCCAGAGGTTTCCTAATCCTACGCCAGCAAAACCTAACCCGATTACTTGACGGTAGGTTAAAGATAGACCTTTAACGGTTAGCAAAGGTGTGTCCAACAACGCATTGTTCCCTATGAGGATAGAAACTCCTGCAACAATATCTAAGACAGGGGAGAAAACACTCATAGTAATCGTTAATAGGTAGCCGTAAGACTATAAGAAGATACTTATGAGTTAATGCTTACAACATTAGTATGAATTTGTGTGTAATATTCCTCTGAAGTATGTGCATCACGGATTTTTATCAAGGCATCCCAATTACCATTATCTAAATCGGAGAGTAAATCATCTTCTATTGAAATATCCTCAACTGAATTTCCAATCGTGTAAGTCGAAGATTGGTCGTAAGCAAGAGTATCGTAAAATAAACCATCTTGATACAAGGAAATAGAAACTTGAATGTCGGTTTCACATCCTGCAAGCGTGTGTTCAATTTCTATTCCTACCTCGATAGAATTTGCATCATACACATAAAGGGTGGAATCAATGTGGTTAAGACTTTCTTCACAAGACTCAGGTTCATCGTATTCACAAGAGCCGTCATCTTCGGTGGCTTCTTCATCAAAGTTTTCCGCTTCAGAATCGGTGCATCCGTAAATGTCTTCCTCTTGGTCTTCGACATCTATACCCCAAAAATTAACCTGTTCTAAAACCTCTCCGTCTAACGAGGCAGTAATTCTGGGAATCCATGAATTGCCTACTGCTACCCCATCGAAAATGTATTCAATCTGGGACTCATCCTCTGCTTCTATGATAACATGGTGAGTATAATTAGCCGCATAGCCGTTTTGATACAGTTCCATATCAATCTTTAAATCTTCATCTTCGCAATTAGTGGGGAGAACTCTAAAGGCAACTAAAATTGCATCTTGTTCCTCGTCATCGGCTACATGGCCTCGATAGTGATTAGTAATTTCCACTTCACAAGGTTCTTCCACAGGATATTGGCATGAGCCATCGTCTTCATTAGCATCAGGGTTGTAGTTGGTGGCTTCAGAGTCCATGCAACCCCAAACCACTTCCACAGGTTTTTCCACACCCATTATTTGCATTTGAGCAATTGGCGTTCCACCGTTGTCGAACTCATCCTGTATGAATAAATCCACCCAAATGTCTAATTCTCTATCAGGTGCATCGCCAAGTTCAATGTGAAAGTTAGTGTCTTGATACCAATTGAATAAATCTATGTTTCCTAAAACCCATTCTTGCGTGGGCGATTCTGTATCAAAGGCATTAGCCATGACCACCATATTATCTAAAGACTCGCTGGAACTCGTATCACAATCCGTCCATAAATTACCAAATACATTTAACTCATCGGATTCCCATGTCCAATCAGCCCACTCAATTCCGTAATTGCATTGAGTAGCAGGAGTGGCCTCCTCATCTGAAAAAATGTCTATTATTCCAAAGGCTTCCATGCTTCCACCCGTTATCAAAAGGAAAATGGGGATTACGGTGGCTATTAGAGTTTTAAGATTTTCCGCCTTTTTCTGTGCTGAAGCAATCGCCCTATCCACAATATCTCCTTCTAAAGTGGTTTCCACCTTTACTGAAGTAGCATTATCGCCACCATTCAGAACTTTATTATTGGAAATGTCGGTGTTTATTTCTTGGACGGTGGTGATTAGAGCCGCCGCTTCTTTTAATTGCGTGACTAAATCCTTATCAGGGTTTAAATGAGAGTTATTGAGAATACCATCGTCTAATAAATCGGCAAGAACATCAGATTCTTCTCGCCCTGTGGCTTCCGCTAAAACCTTAGCCCTTTCCGTGAGTTCATCTATATCGTAAGAATTATCTTCTGTCATTTCTTCCACCAAATATTTACTCGTTAAACTTATTCAAAATATTCGGCTATGAAACGAATTTTCTCAGTAGGCATAAAAGCCCCATAACCTTCTATGTCGTCCCAGACCCACATAACAGGTTTGAGTTCCTTTGGTTCAAAACCTAATTCGGCGGCAGTAGTATAACCGACTTTAACTTCTCCATCAGTTCGATAACTTCCGTCAAATCCCATAAGTTCAACCATTAAACTGTCGCTTTCCACGAACATCGGTTCAGCACCGAAGGATTCTGCCCCCCACTCTTGGATAATCTTCTTGATTACTCTTGGCCGAGTTTCAGTTCCTTGCCCTTCGGGGTCACGAATCCTAAGATATTGTAATTTGTCTTGAGCAATAGCGGCATCAATAACTACACTCACTTTTTGATACCCTGTCAAACCCAAATCATTCCACATTTGCTGTAAGTCTTGGTTCTTGTATCGGGGCTTAATGTCCAAATCCCACCTTCCATACCGTTTAGCAAGGTATTTTACTGCATCATCTTCATAGTAGTATTCATCACCCTCTTTTTGATTTATGAACCATTTTCGGTGAGTCCACTTTTTCCTTTTTTTCTCGGCGGAGAAGGATTCAGCCCCTAATGATTTCTTGAGTTTATCTTGCGCCCTTTCGATTTTCCAAAGATTCCAAACCCCGACACCTATGAACCCCAATGCGAGGATGTGTCTAATGGTAAAATTGGTGTTTGCCGTTTTAAAGACACCCGTATCTAAAAGGGAGGAGCGACCTGCTAAGATGGCCACTCCTGCTACTACATCTAATAATGGTGTTATGATTCCCATACTACTCCACTTTATGTAGCCGAAAGACTATAAGAAGGCTTGGACAGTAAAGCAGTTCCAAAAAGACACCTTTAATTAGTTCTAATTCTTTACTATGGGTATGGTGCGAATAGTTTGTGTCAAGTGCAACGGCGTGGGTTGGCTGTTTGAAACCGAACTGAAAGTTAAATGTGACCTGTGTGATATAGATGGTTTTGCTGAATTACAAGACAGCATAGATTACTACACCTATATTGAGCACGACCTTGAAAAACTTGGTTTGTTATGGGAAAAAGAGAAGGTTTCTAAAACAGTCGCTCAAGCATTTCCTGTAAAAGACAAGAAATAACCGAATTGCATTTATACCACTTGCCACTACTCAAGTTGTGTCAGCGCATTTTATCGAAGTTGCAGGTAATACCTTTACTCACAAAGACACTCTTAAAACCACTTTCAAACTGTGGTGGAAAGGGGAATCTTGGAAAGGCAAATACCGTGTGGGAAGTCTTCTCTTGCCTCGCTTGATTTCCTATTGCTCTAAGAACAGACTAACCTTATTGGTGGATGGGGAGCGAGTAGGCGAAGTGGAAATGGAATCAGAAACGGATTATGCAGAAGATTATGAGAAAGATACTGTTAATCACACAGCAAGTTCGGGAGGTGGAGAACCTTTAACCACTCACAGTTTAGCGACAGTCATCACACCACACGGTTATGAGAGTATCACGGTTAAACCCCTCTCGGAAAATCCTGTCGAGGGGGATTACGAGGATTTACTCTCGGCTGACGCGCCTTATTCGGAGATGAGAGCCGAGCAAGAGCATTTGCTTCCGTTAATTAGTGAGAAATTGGAAATGGGATATAAGAATGTCATAGTTGAATGTCCCACAGGTTCAGGAAAAAGTGCTTTATCCTATTGGCTACCATTGGTTTTTGATACGGATTGCTATATTTCCACCCCTTTGAAGGGCTTACAAAAACAGTATATCAATGACCATCCTTTCATGGCCTCTGCTATGGGTAAAGCCAATTACGATTGTGCTCTTGAGGATTCCGAACTTGCTGAATTAGACTTGCAGGGCTGTAATGCTTCTAATGCACCTTGTCGAGTGATAGAAGATTACAAATGTCCTCATGCTTTAAGTTCCGAAGATTTAGAGGGAATACTACATGGTCAAGATTTTTCCACACCGTGTTCTTATTACTCGGCTTACGCGGAAGGCTTGAAAAACCGATGGTTCATCGGTAATACTACTTACTTAACGGCTATGAAACTTTTTGGAAAGCCTCAATTGCCGACTCGCCCGTTGCTCATAGTTGATGAAGCACATACTGTTCCTGAAACCATTGAGAAGTTCTGTGGGTTTTCCCTTTCTAAGAAAAGGATAGTGCGTTTGATTCACGGTAAAAATTATACTCCGAAGCAAATGGAGCAAGTTTTGAATGATTATCCGTTCCCAAGTATTCAATCTATGAAAGTGAATACTACTCCTGAAACACGCAGGTCAGATTGCATCAAGATACTACTTTTCTTGAGGGCAATAGCAAAGGAAGTGGAAACCAGATTAAAACATAGAAAATACAAGCCTGATGAAATGGGTGATGCTAAGGCTTTCATCCAACACACCACTTTGATGATGAAAGAATTACAAGTTAATTGGGAAGGTTGGGTTTATCAATTCGATGATGATGATGTGAGAAACCAATTGAAAGTTGAACCTTTATCAGTTGCCGAATACGCTGAAGATTGTTTTCTCTCATTAGGAAAGCAACGAGTCTTCATGTCAGGAACTATCGTAAGTGCCGAGATATTCATGGAAGAATTAGGTCTGAATCCTGATGAAACTGTATTCTTGCGAGTCAATGAATCCACTTTTCCTGTCAGTAAAAGACCTCTCGCAATTAAGAGAAACGGTGGTTTGATGATTTGGAATAAAGAGGCTCAAGGCATTCAGTTTTCCGATTTGAAGAAAACGGCTGATGCGGTAGCCGAAATCGCGAGCCATTATCCTAATCACAAAGGACTTATTTTACCTTACACCGATGGAATAGAGTCGGCGGTAGTGGATATACTCTCGGATAACCATCCTGAAATCGCCGCCCGTTTAGTTCAACACACTAAGAATCCGCAAGAACGAGAAAGCGTTTTAGACGAGTTCAAGGGAGAAGAAGGAAATGGAATCCTTATTTCCACTTACGCGAATCAAGGCTATGACAATAAAGACATAAAATTCGTCATTATTTGTAAGTTGCCTTTCCTTTCTTTGGGTGATACAAAGGTGCAATTAAAGATGAAAAAGAGTGAGAAGTGGTATCAGACTAAAACGGTGCAAACCATAATGCAACAATACGGAAGGGCTATGCGTTCTAAGGATGATTGGGGTCATGTGTATTTAGTGGACGCTCATTTTTCACATTGGTATCAAACCAGAAATATCGCCCCTCTGATGCCTAAATACATTAAAGAGGCATTGAAGTAAGACTAAATATCATCCCGTTCTAATGAAGGTATGTCCAATAGACGCAGGACACGGTATGAAAGAGAATTGATTAAAGTTCTCTGTGCAGAATTAGGGGAGAATTGGTATGGTCAAAGAGGAGCACACAGCGAAGGTGTGGATGTCCTGATGTTTAAGAGTCTGGACACTCACCCTATCCTGTTCATGGGTTTGAGATTGGAAGTGAAAAGTAAAAACGAGGTGTTTCCATTCTATCTGAATGAACGAGAACGACAGCAGTATAACACCTATTTAAAATTATATGAGGAAAAGAATGTGGAAACTGTTTATGCTTTCAGAAAAGTCGGAGGATATGGTGAAAAATGGAGATTCTGCCGAATAACTGAGTTTAGCACGACTAAAAATGGCAATCCAACTGTTAGACAAGAGGACACAATAGGTATGATAGACTTTATCAATCAATTAAACAGTATAAATCCCAATTGACACTATCATTGAGTATGTGTGAGTCGTTAGAAGCCCCCTGCTCTTTTTGTGGAAAAGCAATTGATTTAACCAAACGAGGAATTAAAGAAATAGGTGAGAATCAAAACATTTACTGTAATAAGAAATGTATGGGTGGAGCACAGACTCAAAGAGCCACAATCACAGTTCAATGTGCTTACTGTAATAAGGATTTCAACACGCTAAAAGGCCGTCATTCCGAATCCAACCTGTTCTGTGGTAAAACTTGTGCCTTCTCCGTGAGAAAAGACCGTTATTTCTGGACTATCCTGTATGTGCTTTCTAAAGAAAATAGATTTCTTTCGGCTGACCAGATACGCGAGTCACTAAAAACGAGAAAAGTGGATTTGACAGCCATGAGAATAGCCACCCGCATCGCGAGTAGCCCGTTTATTGAAGTGAATAAAGAGTCTGAACCCTTCACCTATCAATTAAAGGAAGAATACAAGAATAAACCGTATCTTTGGCATACCAGCAAATACTATCGTAAGATTGGCATGAGTAAAAAGGAATATGCCGCACAGTTTGAATAAAACTAAATAGCAAAACACCAGAGGTGGTTGTATGGTTGGTGAAAAACCACGCTCTTATTTACAAGAAGAAGAAAATATTATGACTTTACTGTTTAACCGCTTGAATGCTAAACTGTTAGTCATGGTCATAGGAGCGTTTAGTATTTACATCCTATCTTATTTATTCAGCCGATAAATCCTTTTTCAAGATAACCATATTAACAAGAAAACCTACCACTCCTAATCCGATAGCCCATCTCACATAAGGGTCACTCAAAACTTCGGCTCTGGCGGCAGAAGAAACAGAACTACTTGAACCCTCGCAAGAACCATCATCAGTTGTTGCTTCAGGGTTGAAATTAGTAGCATCGGAATCTGTGCATCCTAATGTCATGGCTTGTGTTCCCTCATTGTCACTTGGAGGGGTGAATTTCTTAGCCACACAAGTCTGTGTTTGAGGGTCTATTTCAAAACCATCTTCACATCCACCTACGATGTTCGGTAAAATAACGCTCCCGCCACTTTCATACTGTCCTGTTTCTTGATTTCCCAAACTATAAACTTGATAGCCTAAAAAGGGATAATCACCTTGCCACATAGACTCACCTTAAGAGAGCCAAGCCAACAAGTGCGACCCCTACTAACACCCAATTATCCATTAGTTTTTGAGTCAATTCGGAAGTTTCGTTTTCAGGAGTAGCAACATACTGTGTGCCACTTGTGGTTATCGAATCATCACCTTCTTCATCACCTTCAAGGTCATCTTCTTCTTCATTTATCGTGTAATCTTGTAAAGTTTCGTCTTCAGGGATTACTTGATTATCAGGTGCGTCCTCATTAGTGTCATCACTTGAACTTCCGTTTCCGTTTCCGTTTCCACTTCCGTTTCCACTTCCGTTTCCACTTCCGTTTCCATTTTCAGAATCACCGTTTCCAGAATCATCTGATAATTCACAATCTCTAAACTCATCTAAAGTCACACCTTGTATTAGACTGTCTATGCAATTCGTCCTCTTTCTTTTCACGATTGTTCGCTTTCTGCTTTGCTTCCCTTGTCCTAACCAATTGGGAGCACAATCACTCCATTCACCCCAATCACTTACTTCCGCATCTATGGTTCTATTATTAGGGATATGAGAACAATCGAAATCCCAAAAGTCGTTCCAATCGGTATCGTTCCACGCACTCGCATCACTCACAAGTTCGCGCACCTTTGATTTAGCCTCACTTGTGGAGATATTACAGTTTCTCCAAGCCTTTAAAACATCACACGCAGTATCGTAAGCATCACCAGAAGAAGGTTCTTCCCCTGTCACAGCCGCGTATTGCTGAGTGAAAATCTCAGCACTTAAATCAAAAGGGGAACTCATTATGCTCATAGTATCAGTTTTAATTAGCCGAAAGACTATAAGAAGGCTTTGTTTAACCAAGTAGTGCCAGACCGAGTAGTGCCAGACCACCTAAAACGATATATTCGGACATACTATCTTCCTTCTTAACACAAGTCTGAGTATTAGAATCTAATTTATACCCTGAATCACACTCACACTCTCCCAATTCATTAAGAGAAGAATTATCAGGACACACATCTAAACCGCTTCCACCATCACCGCTTCCACCATCACCGCTTCCACCATCACCGCTTCCACCGTCACCACTTCCACCATCACCGCTTCCACCGTCACCGCTTCCACTTCCGCTTCCACCGCCACCATTAGCCAATTGCTCGTCTATCCAAATCTTAGCCATGTTGATAGCCCCATCAGCCTCGCTTCTCTGAGAGTAAAACTGCTTCTTAACAGTTATCAGACCTGTCACGCGGTCTTTAACTTCAATCTTGTAAGGGTGGTCGTCATCACCTTCTATGGACTCGGTTTCATCTCGATACATCGGATAGCCTCTGTAATCAGGCAACTTTACTCGCCCACCACTTTCGCTGGTTTCGGTTATCTTACAAACTCCTAACACTTCGATGTAGGAGTTTCCGTTAATGTCGTTTATTCCAACATTAGCATAGGTTTCATTTCCTAACTTTAAGCGGAACTTAGCAATTCCATCCCATTGACCTTCTAAATCCATGCTGAGATAGTCGCCTGAATCTCCGACTAAAACCACATCCACTTGTTCCTTTCCAAAAACAGGCGAATCATCATCTCCCACAACAGGCCACTCGATTACTTTATCCCATTCGTTTGAATCACTTTGCACAAATCTTTCACGCCGTGTTAGACCCTTTCCATAATTAGTGGAGTGAGTGCTCTGCTCTTGAACTATGGGTGAGTTATCTTGCTTTCCTAAGATGAAATCTTCCTCTCCTACGGTGATTCTAAGTTTAACGGCGTAGCCTGACTTTACTTTGACTTGGGCCGCACCAGATTTCTTAATCTTGTTGTGGTTCAGTCTGAGATTCCCATTCCCCGTCCATTTCCATTGTGTTCCTTTCTTTCCTTTGATAGTTATAGCACTAAAGGGATTGTCTGCGCCATCCATATCATCGTAATATCCTTCTAAGGTTTTAGCCCCTGCACCTGGCAGTTCAAAGAAGCAGTTTTCGTAAGTTGGGTTGTCACCTTCCGCCCTCATGGTTAAACGAGGAGTGATAAGATTGTCAAAGACCTTGAAATACTCCATAATATCAATTTTTATTACCCGACTCCACTATTTTAACTCATCGAATCGAAAGCGTTAAAAGTAATATGTCCTACCATTAGTTTATGTTGAAGATTGCCGTATCAGGGAAGATGGCCGCAGGGAAAACCACCCTCACCAATATTATCCAACAGCACCATGAAATGAACCAGCCGCAGACAGATAATTTTTACCAAGATATTTTTGCTTATTCCCACCAATTATCATTAGCAACACCTGTTAAAACGGTCGCCAAAGAGTATTTTTTCATGCCTGAGAACCATAAAGACCGTCCCTTACTTCAGAAGATAGGTCAGCAGTTCCGCGATATTAGACATTCTGTTTGGATTGATTTGCTTATCGCTGAAGCCCAAAAGAAAACTCAAGAATTTGAGATGGATGGAATAGAAGGATGCTTAGTATGTGATGATGTTCGTTTTCCCAATGAATTAGATGCTTTGAAGGAAGACGGTTGGTTCTTGATTAGATTAGAAGTGGATGATGAAACACGCAAGAAAAGAATAAAGAACACCTATCCTCACGATTACGAAATCCATTGGGCTAATAGGAACGAAATATCAGAAACCGCCTTAGACGATTACGATGGAGATTGGGACTTAGTTCTGCACAATGCCGACTTCCGTGAATTAAAGTCAGTAGTAAAGGATATTTACGCTCGCTTATCCCATTCAGCATACGCATAGAAACTCGCACCTACACCAAAGAGCAGAAGGGCGAATCTCTGCATAGGAGTAAATCTGTCCATATACGACTCTGCCGCCAAAGGATGATAATGACCGTTATCGCGCCCTTCTATGTCCACGATACCCATATACCCCATATTTCCTAAAGCCTCTTGGAACTTGAACCAATCAATACCCATATCATTGAGTGCCGTCCCATTTTGAGTAGCCTTATTCATACCATTCTCCCTCGTTATTTGGTAAGGGTCAATCTTGGGGTTCGATGTTTTCATAGCCGAAACAATGGTTTTAGAATTAGGGAAATCCAAAATCCTTACTCGGTTGTGAATGACCTTTTCTCCATTCTCCTTTTGTTCATGTGGATAAACAATAAATTGAACTATCCTTTTGCGCCCGCCATTCTTAGAAGAATCTCTTACTTCCAAGAACTCATCTATCAAATCAACAGATGAGAAATACTGTCGGCCATTGTAAATTTTGCCGTCTTTCAACGGGTGGCCGTGTATAGTCCATTTTCTCTGAGCAGGTTTAAGCCCTTTAGAAGCGTAATCTTTAACTCCCTTTTCAGCAGGGATGACGGAAATTGCAGATTCTTGTCCTAAAGACGCTTCACCTATGTAGTATCTGCCGTTCTTCTCATAAACATAAGACATCCATTCTTTCTCTAAATGAGTGTCGTCATTATGACTTTTAATCTCCTCAATGGCTTGAGGGGTGAATTTGTTCCACTCTTTTAACCAGGGCTTAGTCATACTGCTACTTCTCCGTAAGACTATAAGAAGGCTCGTCTTTGATATTAACCCTTTATTCAGGGACATGGGTGATAGCCATGACTAAAATCATCAACGCGCTTAACAGACAAATCATCGCTACGAAAACCATTGTTCTCATATTTTTACTCATATTATCCCTTTTGTGTCAATATCCAGATTTCGCCATCAGGGAAATCCAGACCCCATTCTCGCGGAGGCGTAAAGTCAGGAGCAAGGGCTTGCCAAGTGCAACTATCCCCATCTTTAGACCTACCAATTCCGTTTTTAATCGAATCAATACTTGTCTTTACGGTGTCCCAATGCTTTTGTGCCTTTTCACTATCAGGTTTAACGGAGAAAGCCATGAAATACTGCCCACCTTGTCCCGCCTCTTTGAAAGAAACTAATTGTTCATCTAATTCTTCATTTAACCATGCGGAAACCCCATACAAGTCAGCATAGTCCCAAACGCCTTCGTATCTCTTGTTGTTAGAATCGCGCCCCTTTAATCTCAAGTCTTTCTTATCCACTAAAATCCAGCCTGAAGGGTTAGTTGGTTTTACCATTTGTATCGCACCATCACTTGCCTTGATATATCTTCGACCAGGCTCTTTGGCGACACCTCTGGCATCTTCATCTATTTTAATTCCTTCGACTTCTTCCTCGACTTCTTCTTCTTCTTCCTCATCAGGAATATCTGAAGGTAGGTCGGTTATCGGAGTAGGTAAAGTGGAATCAGGGTCACTTTCTATTGGCTTACAGACATAATCTCCCAATACAGGGTCATAGACTAATTTCTCATCAGGCCCACATTCTCTATCAGCCACATCTTCACATTTTCCTGTTAGACTGTTCCATCTTCTTAAAATCTGGATGCGCTCACCGTCTTTAAGCAAAGTGAGTGGAGGGCATTCACATTCTCCTGTCGTTGGATTGAATACTGTTCCTTCTTTCTTTTCACAATCAGGTTTAGGATAGCATTGATTTAAGTCCTTATCGAAATAGAATCCTTTAGGTGCATCTCCTGAGATTAAACCGTTCTCATCAACGCAGTTTCCATCCTCATCCATTTCATAGTCATCAGGACAGTCTTTACAGACACATTCCATTCCATTCCACTCTAAGTTAGAACCTTCATTATCACAATTGACACACTCATCTCTTTCCGCGTGATAGTGCCAACCTGCACCGTAAAGTTTAGCACAGTCTGGAACACACTTGTCTAAGATGGGATTACAGTCATAACCTTCAGGGCAAACGCGAGGGATGCACTTCTCACATTCAATAGTATCAACCTTATCACCGCTACCATCTATGGCTACACACTCTGCCCCCTCCATTCTATATCCTTCAGGACAGCACCTAATTAACTCTCCATCACGCATCTTATTGTAAAAGGGATTCTTAACCATGCAAGGTGGGCATTGGTCTTCAGGTCTGGGGTCTTCACAACCGTTTAAATCGAGTTCAACCCAAGAACCTGTATCTGGATTCCAGACTTCTGACCAAGCGTGACAAGTTGAACCCACCATACGACACGGAAGACCTAAGCGGTTCAAAGCCAAAAACATGATATACGCTCTGTGCCGACACGCTCCTGCATTGGTGCTCAAGTATTTTCCTATCATATCATCTTGATTACGAGGAATGTCTTCACAGAACCAATTGTAAAGCCAACCGTAAAGTTGCTCAATTGCTTCACCTATCTTCATATCTCCTGTTATTTGTTGATTATCGAGAACCTTATCAGCATCCGCACTCCCACTCCCTTGTAAAATTACATTCTCGGCTTGATAATTTCCATATTGCTCGCCTTTTCCAGATTTATAGTCGTTAAAGGTTATGTCGCAACTAAATAACTCTCCTGCCGCCGAATCGCCACCGTAAGTGGAATAAGGTGGGGCAGACTGAGTGACGGTAAAAGTGCAATCTGCGTGTAATCCTGAGTTGTAATCTTGAATCTCCATATACAAACCATCAGCCGAGTCCTTGAAAAATCTAACTTTCTGAGGAACTTCTATTTCACTTGTAGGTGATAAGATATTATAACCTATAACCACCGCTTCGGCACTCAAAGAGGGAATCCTCAGTAAGAACCCTTGCTTAAACAAGGAACACTTCTGAGGCTTAGTTTCGTTTAAGACCCATCCTTCAGGCTGTGCATCGGGCAACACCCTTCGCACCCCCTTTTGTCCTGAGATAATGTGAAATCTCGGCCAAGTCACTAACTGAGTTTTACGGAAAGTTTCAGGGTCATTAGACTCTGATAAGTCTGACACAGACCATCCAAAACCATCTGGTGCAGACGGTCTTCCTGAATCCACTATGTTGTAAGCGTCAATACGACTCATACGAGGGTCGGGAGGCATTTCTCTCCATACAGGCTTACACGGAGGTTCTTTGTTAGGGTCGTCTGAGGGGTCGTCTTCTCTCAAGTCTAAACTGATGACTTGCTCGGTGATAATATCTCGCGTTCCTGCTGGCCAAAGATTGCGACTTTCCTCTATTAGTTTCAAAAGTTCTGATGGAAAACTTTTAGCATCAGTTAGTCTTTGAGTTTCAGGAGTCGTAGGAGTGGAAGCAGGAGGAGTGGAAGGGATTGAGGTAGTAGTCGAAGTTTCTGTGGGAACTCCCCCGAACTCTATATCCTCCGTAGCAAAACTGTGTGCTCCTCCGATAAGATTGTTAAACCAAGTTTTAATCGCTGGTTCAGCCGCTAAACTCTTGTTAAACATCTTGGTGAAATCAGATTCACTCAACACTTCACTACCTTTAAACTGCTTACCTAATTTAAGCAGGATTCCTCCATTATCAGTTTCCACCAGACTTAAGGAGTAATCAGAAATGTTCTTGTTTAGAATCTTCAAGGCTTTTTTAGGCTTCCCTACGAATCTCACCGCATTGTCTTTAGCCATCATCTCAGGGTTGAATCCTTCCCGTTCTAATATTCTATATGATTTACTAAAAACATCATCAGGATTTTCAGCCTCTAAAGCGTTTAATCTCTGCTGGAACTCTCTTAGGATAAAATCAAAAGGAACAGTTTTTCTGTAATCTGGCCAAACTCCATCATCAGAATCCAGATATAGAGTCAAGTTAGATGAAATATCCTCTATCTTACTATGTGATTTCTCACTTGCATGAGGAGCGAGTTTAGCACACCTGATTATCAATCGAATAATTTTTTTACGATTTTCATCAGCAATCGGATTCTTTACCACAGTATCACCTCTCTTATGTCACAGAACCACTATTTCATTGTTTGTGTATGAAAACGCACCACTCACGCACATAGTATATGATTAAGGAAAAACCCTCTCACTACCAAAAGGAAATGATTCATATACTAATTGCCTATACGATAGTTTGCCGAACAAGGCAAAGAAAAATGGAGATGAAGAAAATGCCAGCAGAAAATGAAATGAACGCAGAACCAATAGTATTGACTGATGAGGCTTCCGCCTTCCTTGAGAGGGTTGAGGCAGACAGGGCCGCTAACTCTGGCCCAAGATTCAGGGTGAACACCGATAGATTCACCGCAGAGCAGGGTCACTATTACAGCAACCTTGCTATTGTCAGAACGCCTAACTACGATATTCCTTCTCAGAAGGGCTATGGGCCATCCACCGCCGTCACTATCGCAGACCTCTCTGATGGTCGCAGATTCACATGGTGGGTCAGCAACACCTTTGAGCAGGAGAGGCTTGTTAAGACTATCGAGAACACCATCAGCAACGGTGGTTCTTACCCTATGGAAGTCGAGTTTGTTCGACACAAGAAAATGTCTAAGAATGGAAACGAATACAATGTTCTTAGCATCGCTGTCATCAATTCTGGTGACGATGTGACCCTTCCAGATGTTCCTGAAGACCAACTTGAGGAATGGACACCTGAAGACGATGAGTGATTGCTGAAAAGCATCCTCAATTTGACCCAACTCAGCGAGTTCGCCCTGTGCGGGTGACTCGTTGGGTTGGCCTATCCCACTCGCCATGCGTATGCCTGTGGTCATCACGACACCATGCAAGGGCATTTGCTATATTAGTGGGGCGTAGCACCTAACACCGACCACTTCCCTAACTGTGTTCTTATCAGTTCAGCGAGTCGTGCGCGAGGCTGAGAATTCTTCCTACGGTCAAGGTGGGTCTAAGGAAACTAAACCACCACTCACTTGCCTACAACAAGTTTTACTATACTTTTCGTGTAATTAAAGTGTAGTGCTTCATAACGGCTCAGAGTTTGTAGGACTCTGAGCCACCACTTTCACAAGGGTTAGTGAAAGCAAAATAACAAACCCCTAAATACTGTATGACTTGAAATAAGGACTGAGGAATCCTAATGGCCGATAAAAAGATACCTGCTGATATTCGTAATTGGGTCAGCAAACAGGTTGAAAACTTCCAAGATTCCGAAGGTGATATGAACTCGGTCTTTTTATCCTCAGTCACAGGAGAAGTAAGCGAAGGGTCAGGCTATGTCATTCGCTTAAACATCAGTCCCATGATTAAAGCCAAAGGAGATAAAACTCCTACACCCTCTGATAGAGTTATCATTGAGTTTGCCGTAGGTGATGGTTCAAGAGCAGCCCCTTGCGCTATTCACAATGGGTCAGCCAAACAACTCGGTGGCGGATGGGATGATTCAGAAGAATTCAAAAGTGCCTTAGACTTATTGGCTCAAGCACAATACGATGGAAAGAGATTAAGGATAAAAGGACAGTATCGAACTTACAAGAATAAAAGACTGTTCATTGTTGATACTATCGAAAAAGATGAGGACTCTAAGAAATCTAAATTATCAGACAGGCAATTCAATACCTTTATCCGCAAATGCAATAAAGCCAACTTAACTCCTTTGGAGATTATGACTCAAACTCTATGGGAAAAGTTCTTTGCACCAGAATACATAAGGAAGGCAGTATTACTTTTCTGCCTTTCACCGTATGAGAAACATGAATTGATTCACATTGGAATTATTACTTCTCATGGAGAAGGTAAAGACACTTTAGTTGAGAAGGTAATTCAACCTTTAGTTCCTTGTGGTGTTGCATCATCGGGACAGATGACAACTATACCTGGTCTTGTAGGGGCTATGTCAGGAGATGATTTAGGTTCTGTTGATGTAGGTCTTTTACCTAAGATGAATAATGAGAGAATCGCACTTTCCGAATTTCAACTTTGGAAAGATACTGTCTTTGGTGAATTGTTAGGTGCTATGGCTAATGGTTTCGTTCAATTAACAAAAGGTAAATTAGATATTAGGAAGCCTACTTGTGTTAATATCTTGATGCTCGGTAATCCACCTCACCACTACTCCCAAGACAACTCCACTAAAAGAGAAATGATGGAAGCCTTTGGAAGATACACGCCTCAAATCGTTTCCAGACTCACTTTGATATTTACACAACTTAAACTTTCACAAGACGATAAACAAGATTTTGTTGATGAAATCATTATCAAGAACATGGACGACTACGGTTCAACTGTTTCAGATTTAAAAATGTGGCAAGCCTTTTTCCGCGAATATCTGAGATATGTATCTCGTATTCCTGTTTCTATCTATGATTCTTACGGACTGATTAAATCGGTCTTCGACACTTTGAAGTCTAAAAGAGAATTCCAAGAAGTATTCCATGCCAGAGGCTTACCCGATAACAGGAAATGGGCTGAGTTTGCTAACTTGTGTCGCTCTTTTGCTCGCTTAAACGGAAGAAACCAAATTACTAACGAAGATATAAGAGAATCTTATAGTGCTATGCTAACTTCCCTTCAAACCTTAACCACTCATTTCGACTTAGACGATTTAGCATTAGACTTATCTCCTGTGATGAGGAACATTTATCTGGAAACTAAAGAAGCAGGTGCAATAGATACTAACACTCTTGGAAGAAAATTGAGATTAAAAACTAAAACAGTTATGTCGTGTCTAAAAGAGTTGAAAGAAAAGGGTTATGTTCAACAAGTGGGAGATGTGTGGGTTATCACTTCAGATGAAGCCCCCACTAACAATTCCTTCAAAATAGAAACTGATAAGACAGAAGGTTGGGATATAAAAGATGTTCCAAAAGGGGATGGAGAGATTAGTGACGAACTCTTAGAGGCTTTAGAATCATCGGAAAAGAATTGAAAACCCTCCAATAAACAAAGAACTAATATAGCGACTGACAATAGGTGTAGTTAGATGAAACCTGATATTCGTGCGAGAGTGCTACAAGCCATCAATTTCATTGAGAAACAGAACATGGGTGTGGATTCGGCGGCTCGTAAAGCAGGAACGGATAGAAGAACTGTCTATAAATATCTTCAGCAAGCAGGAAAAGAAATTATTCGTTCTGGAACAGGTAAAAATTTCCAGATAACTATTCAAGATTTACCTAAGCAAAAGGGGCAAGTCTTAGAAAGAGTAAAAAAGGCTGTCGCTCTTATGGAAAGGAGAGGCATGGGTATTGACTCGGCTTCCAAATTAGTAGGAACAGACCGAAGAACAGTTTATCGGTATCTAACTCAACAAGGAATAAAGATAGTTAGAGAGGGGAAAAGTCGAAAAGTAGTTATTCAGCGAAGTCCCTCTCAAAAGAAGGTGGATTTCATTTGGGCCATGTCTAAAGGTCAATCGGCTACGGAAGCGGCACAAGAATTAAACACTACTGTTAAATCTATGGCTAAGGTTAAAGAAGATGGAACTCCTATAATCAAAAAGGTTGGAAGAAAATGGGTTGCTCAATTCTTACCTGTCTTTAACCATAGATTAGTAGTTTATGGAACACTCTCAGGTTTCAATGGAAAAACACTTGGAAGGCAAAAAGTTGCCCCAACCAAAGCCAATGATAAAAATTTAGATAAAGACTATGCTGAAATTTGGTGGCAAATTGATTTTAACAATTTCAAATCCACCTTAGACGCTTTAGATGTAGGTGAATGTCATGCACCACAGATATACTTGATGCTCAAGAGCCGTTTAGAAATACCGAGCCTTTTGAATCCCCAATTAGTGACTTCTTTTAACACCGACCCCCGCATTCAACAGCACATTGTTAATGAAGGAAGGGGAACAAACGCCTCTGATACCTTAATTTCACCTTTAGAAAATATGTTTGAGAAATACGAACTTCACTTTGACGATGATTTCAATTGGGGTGTTGATGATAATATGAATGCTCGCCCCATTGAACTATTGAGTGTTAAAGATGCTAAAAAGAAATACTTCCAACCTGTCGGAATGTTCCAAGTTTTAGTCTTAAGGAAAGGCTATGCAGAATACTATCCCGAATCCCCCATTAGAATGCACTATCGAGTTAATGTGAAACAAGAAGAAGAATGTCGCAAAACCCTGTGAGCAAGAACTCATATAGTTGAATAGTTAATTATTGGTGAAGAAAATGAAAGATTTTGAGTCTTTTCTTCCGAACTCATTGACTGATGTTTTGGAAACATTGGACAAAGAAAGAACTCCTCTCAAGATGAAAACCGATAGAAGGGCTTATGGTAAAAAGGTGACTTTAGTATCTGGTTTCGATAAAACGACCGATGTAAAGAAAGTCGCTAAACTTTTAAAATCCAAATGTGCCACAGGTGGAACGGTAAAAGATAGTGTAATAGAACTTCAAGGCGACCAAGTGAGAAGGGCAACCGAAATATTAGAAAAGGAAGATTATCAGGTTGATTTCATCAGATAAGCATAGTAGTTAAATAGCGATTGACCTTCCATAGTAGTATGTCAGAGGTAATTATGTCTTCCGCACAGGAGGCATATTTCCAACAACTCCAAGAAGGTGTGGAATCCGCCTACCAACTCGCAGAGGTATGTCGCCAACAAGGATTTGACTCTCGCAATTTCGTGGAAATCCCTCAAGCCGAAGATATGGCTTCCAGAGTTCAACAACTTCTTCAGTTTCTCCAACACAGGCAAACTGCCGAACAGATAAGAGAATTGAACACTCATTTCGATGGGAACAGAGAATTAGTTGCTATTGAAATAGCCAAGATTGTGTGTTGGGAATCTATTGTGGATGAATACGACTTAGACAAGAAAACTCTTAAACAGAAATTTGAAAGTGTTAAGGCTTCTAAAACCGATATTGAAATAGGTGTGGCTATCTATCACGGTGTTTGTGCAGGTTTAGCAGTTATCACGGAAGGAATCTTAGTCGCACCGTTAGAAGGTGTGGTGGATTGTCACATTGTTTCCAATTCAGACAAGTCAAAAGCGTTAGCAATAAACTATGCTGGCCCTATCCGTTCCGCAGGTGGGACAGGTCAAGCCCTGTCCGTTCTGTTAGCCGACTATCTGCGCCGTGATTTTAATCTCCATAAACCTATTTTGACTAAACAAGAAATAGAAAGATACATCGAAGAAGTTTTGCTTTATCCTAATCTGCAATACAAACCTTCGGCTCAAGAAATGCGTTCTATATGTCAAGAAGTCCCTGTCTATATCACAGGAGAAGGAGTTGGTAAAGAAGTTTCAGGTGGTCGTGACTTAGAAAGAGTTCCTACTAACAATGTCCGAGAAGGAATGCTGTTAGTGATGTGCGAAGGAATGTTGCTCAAAGCCCCCAAACTAAAGAAATACACAGACCAACTAAATCTTGATGGTTGGGATTTCCTCAACACTTATTGCTCCACTCCTGATGCAAATAAGGAAACTAAAGTTTCTTTCAAGCCCAAAGATAAATACATTTCAGATGCCGTAGCAGGACGACCCACTATTTCACAACCAATGGCACAGGGGGGTTTCCGTTTAAGATATGGAAGAAGCAGAGGTGCAGGATTGGCCGCCACCTCTATCCATCCTGCATCCATGTTTGCCACAGGCGGTTTCATTATTGCCGCCACTCAAATGAAAATAGAAAGACCAGGCAAGGCCACAGTAGTTTCACCGTGTGACAGTATAGATGGGCCATACATTCAATTCCAAGACGGTTCAGCCCAAAGATTCAATGACGCTGACGAGTTAAACCGTAAATTAGAGGGGAAAAACATTCTGCAATCCCCTGAAGTAAGTCGCGTCTGGGATATTGGTGAAATGCTTATTCCTTACGGAGAGTTCCGAGAAAACAACCACGCTTTAATGCCTTCTCCTTATGTTCCCGAATGGCATCAACAAGTCCTTAACCGATTGAATCTTAATTATCCTCAAGACTTTAACGAAGCGATGGCACAGGCTAAAAAGCATAAGATACCTATCGCGCCCGATTATGTAGCCCATTTTAACGATGTTTCTGCCCGCGAACTAAAAGAACTGTTCGACCATATTCATTTAGACATGAGTTCAAGCGAAGCCATCATCGCGCCAGAAGCACTTACTCTCGCCTACAAAATGAACATAAACATTCGCCTCACCGATGATGACAGATTCGCCCTTTTTGGAGATTCCGCCGCAGTTTTACTCAACCTATACCTCGCAGGTTCTAAGTGGGAGGGTTCTTTAGACAGTTTCCAAGACGGATTAGAGTGGGCTAACGCGCTCGCTGAGTATGAAATCAAACCGAGAGTCACATTCCGCATCGGCTCAAGAATGGCCAAGCCAGAGAAGGTGGCTCTGCGTCAAATGAAGCCCCCTATCCACAGTCTTATTCCTATCGGATTCGATTTGAAAAGCCGTTCCTTGAAAGAAGCGTCAATGAAGGGGGCGAAGACTATAAACATAGGTTGGAGATTCTGCCCTAAGTGTCTAACTCAGACTATTGACCCGAAAAAGATACGCCAAGAAATAGACGAGGGCAAAAGAGCACGACCACAGGAATTCACTACTGATATTTACTGTAAGAAGTGCGACCTACCAACTGAGTTTGCTTACACTCCTTCTTACAAAACTCCCAAGAAAGATTGGCCTAAGATAAATTACAGCCAAGTTTGGTCAGAGGGCTATGCCCGAACCAACTACGGGGATGCTACCATTAAAGGAGTGAAAAGTTTAACCAGCAAAGAGAAGATACCTGAGAACATAGTCAAGGGAATGCTTCGTCATAAGAACGGAATATCCGCTTTCCGAGATGGAACGGTTAGATTCGATTTCGTGGATATGACCTTGACCCACTTTAAACCTGTGGAAATAGGTCTTACCGTTGAGAAAGCCAAAGAATTAGGTTATACTCACGACCATTTAGGAGCAGAACTAACGCGCCCCGAACAGATATGCGAACTTAGGGCGCAAGACTTTATCGCTCCAACTCAATTGCAGAACAGTTTAATGCAAACCGCTAATTTCGTTGATGAACTTTTAGTTAGGCTGTATAATCAAGAAGCGTTTTACAATATCAATGAACCTTCGGATTTAATAGGTCATTTGTTCGCTACTCTTGCACCCCACACATCAGGGGCTATTTTATGCAGGATGATAGGTTTCTGTGACATTAAAGGAGCGTATTTCCATCCTTATGCAATTGCAGGTCGCAGAAGAAATAGCGATGGAGATATTGACAGCCTAATTTTACTTTTGGATTGTATCTTAAATTTTAGTCGCACTTTCTTATCAGAACATAGAGGTGGTAAAATGGATGCTCCTTTGATTCTAACTACTCGTATCAACCCGTCTGAGATAGACAAAGAAGCGTTAAACATTGACACACCTTATCATTATACAGAGGAATCTTATCTTCAGACTCAAGATTCTGTAAATCCTAAAGATTTGAAGTCCACTTTCGCAGAAGATTTCTTGAATACCGAGAAGCAATTTGAAGGATTCGGTTTTACTCACGATACCAAAGATGTTGGTGAAACTCCTGCTGACAATCCTTACACATCTTTACAAAGCATGAGGGATAAAGTTGATGCTCAGTTTAAATTGGGTGAAATTCTCTATGGAGTGGATAATGAAGACCAATCAAGCCGACTTTTAGATAGACACTTACTGCGTGATATGCGAGGTAATATTCGCGCCTTTGGTCAGCAAAAGGTAAGGTGTGTAAAGTGCAATCACTCTTACCGAAGAACTCCTTTGACCAAATCTTGTAGGCAAGTAGTTAAAACTGAAAAAGTGGCTCTCTGTCAGAGTTGCGGATGCTACAATGCAGTTAATGAAAAGACTAAGACCTTGCCTGATAATTGTAGCATTTGTTCTGCTTCCTTAGAAGTGGACATAAAATGTGGAGGTAAAATTATAGGAACAGTTTATCCTAATTCAGTTATGAAATACAATAAACTAATGGAACATTTGATTGAAAATTTCGGATGTTCTGACTACAACAAACAAAAATACTTCCAATTCAAAGAATGGACTCAAGATATGTTTGGTTTAAAGAAAAAGGGTGAGCAAAAGACTTTGGACTTCTTTTCTAAACCCTGAGTGTAGCCCCTGAAACGAGGAGCGATAGAGGTTGTTTGGACTTGAAAGGGAATCACAACCAGGGTCGGCAGATATTAGGTGTGCGGGCTTCCAAGATGCCTGTTTCTGAGTTAATCTCATAGTATTGTGATAATCCTCTGTATTCTCCATAGAATCCTAAATTAGTTGCGTGAGGGGAATATTTAGTGGTCATTTCTTGTTTCCAGACCACAGGATTCTTAGGGTTGTCGAATGTCCAACAGTCTAAAAACACGGTGTCCCATTGGCTTCCTTCAGGAATTTCCCATGTTTCCGCATCGCATTTAACTACACTAAAACGGTCGTCCTTAGCACAATGTGGCCAGACTAAATCTATAACATCTTGCGATATTTCTAAAATGGTGACTGAAGTGACAGAATCATTACGGATAAGGGCTTCATTTACCATTCCCAGACCTAATCCACCAATCAAAATATCACCTGAAGCGTTATCCCACAACCATTGGTGTTCTTCAAATTCGGAAAAACTGTCTTGCATAAAGGGATAAGAATACCCGTCTTTAACCAAAAGAGTGTATTTTTCAATATCGGGGAACTCCTTTTTCGCATCAACATAGTGAGGGAAGATACCTGGCCAATCGGCCTCATTCGTGCTATCACAATGCACAATAGAGTAGTCATTGGATGTGCCTTCGGGTATTTGAGCCGTGTATCGTGATTGAAAGTTTATTCCTTCGGCATCCAGAACTTGCCCTTTCCAATTTATGCCCTCACTCATGTTCTGATAACCCATTTAATCACCTCATAGCCAATCAATACCACATCGCCACATGGCTATGTCGCTTCCCCCTGAATTAGTGGCCGTCACCGTCACATCAATGGTCATTGAGTCACCAGCCGCAGGATAACCTCCTCGCCCTGCTTGCATCACTACATACTGTCCTATTCCTGTTCCCCCAACTGTTCCAAAAGTGGAATCTTGGACGGTGGAAGAACTGCCTCCAACAAGTCCTACTACTCCGTTAGACAGAGATTGAGCAGTAATTACCATTGACCAATTCCATGAAGTCGCGGCTCCACCCCCATTAGTCGCTATGCCTCCGAAGTTATACACATCCTCGTAAGAACCAGGTGGCCCGAAACCGAACCAATTGGTTGAGTAATCAATAGAATCAATCTCAAATGTGGTGCGAAGCGAACCAGGCACATTTGCACAGCCCAAGACGAAAGTGGCATTTGGCCCTGGCGGAATTCCATACCCTGATTCACCTCGACCGTTAAACGATAATCCGAGAAGACCACCGCCTGTGGTCGCATCTGATACTCCAATTGAAATAGTCCAACCTGTGAATTGAGTGGAATCCATAGAGCAACAAGAAATCGTATTAGGGTCAAAGACACCTCCGAGAATGTCACCGTAAATCGTAATTGGCCCAGGTGGGGTGACGGGAGGTGGGGGGGATGCTCCACCACTTGATGCGGCATAACCCGCGAATCCGAATTTTCCTCCACCTGTCATAATATCACCTTCAATAGTGTAATATCCTATTTATCCCTATGCTAATTCTCCTATCACATACCATGCAGTTGAAGTGGCTTTGAAGAAAGTTGCACCTGCATATTGTTGGTCTAAAGTCACCGAAGTTCCACCATTCAGAGTTTCACTTCCACTTCGATTAAAGGTTAAGGATGTTCCTGAACCATTGGTGTTAATGACGCTGAACTGAGAACCAACCGACATACCTGCCGTAATGCTGGCCGCGTTAGAGTTGCTTCGCACGATGGTTTTACCTAAATCTCCTGTTCCAACTGTGGTTGGGTTGGAAGTATCAACATCTCCTTGTGGCGGAATGAACTCCACACCTTCAGTAATAGTGACTCCTGAAGAATCTATCTCGGCAACCTTAGTTCCTCCTGCACTTATACCAATGGTGTTGGCTGATACTCGGAAAATACCCGTATCAGTATCAGATTGGAAAGAGTAGGACGGCGAACCAGCCGAACCATTCCCTGCGTGAATCTTATCCACATCCATCAAATTGCTGGAAGCGTTGTAAGTGAAAGCGGCTTCTCCTGTGACACTTGTTGCTCCTGAATTGACATAAACGATTTGATTAGCCCCTGCTGGAACTGTCCCTGCTGTTCCTTGTGCTCCTGTCAGTCCCTTGTTTCCTTGAGTTCCTTGAGTTCCTTGAGCACCTTGAGAACCTTGAGCACCTTGAGTTCCTGTATCTCCTGTGTCACCTTGAGCACCTGTCAATCCTGTTATTCCCTTAGTGCCTTGAGTTCCTATTACACCTGTATCTCCTGTATCACCTTGAGCACCTG
>MDSV01186450.1_pt1 | contig 41673 bp, 35 predicted proteins | sample 810851 | NCBI WGS metagenome assembly MDSV01 (sample SAMN05326640, study PRJNA326480) | marine metagenome | isolation source: seawater | place: Atlantic Ocean: North East | collected 2012 | reverse complement strand
CGTCGTCCCCGCCAATTGGCCAGATAGCTCAGTCGGTAGAGCACTTGTCTGAAAAACAAGGGGTCGGCAGTTCGATTCTGCCTCTGGCCACCAGTGAATTTTTTATTAAAATCAATTGAAATTTCTAAAATTAAAAGAATCTCTTTTAGGAAAGATATAAACGGTTTAAGAGCAGTTGCAGTATTAGCAGTTATTTTCTATCACGCAGATATTGAATTATTTAAAGGTGGATGGTTGGGTGTTGATATTTTTTTTGTTATATCTGGATACTTAATTTCAAATATAATCGTAGCTGAACTGAACGAAGGAACATTTACTTTTAAAAACTTTTACTTTAGGAGAGTAAAAAGAATTCTTCCAGCACTATTTTCAACACTATTATTGACTATTCCTTTTGCATATTATTTATTAACTCCAAAAGCAATGGAGGAGTATATCGATTCACTAACTCCCTCTGTATTCTTTTATGCAAATTATCACTTTATGGAACTAGACTTCTACACTGCAGAGTCAACAAAGGTTATGCCACTTCTCCATACATGGAGCTTAGCAATTGAAGAACAGTACTATTTATTTTTTCCTTTATTTGCTTTTTTAATTTATAAATATTTCAAAAAGTATTTCATATTTTTAATTGGATTAACGATAGTTGGTTCTATTTATATCAATACATTAAGCCAATCTTTAGATAAGTTTTACAGAATTGAATATAGAATCTGGGAATTATTACTTGGTGTGTTCGTAATGGTATTAAGTAATAATTTAAAAATTAAACATTTAGAAAAAATTGGTCTTCCTTTGATGCTTTTCCCCTTATTTTATTACGATAAATATTCAGTAAACGATATCGAACCAAAATTATTTGTTTTACTTGGAATATCATTGATAATATTTTCTAATACAAATAGTTCTTATCTCACAAAACTTTTAAGTATTAAATTTTTAGCAATAATTGGGTTAAGTAGTTATTCTATTTACCTATTACATCAACCATTATTTGCTTTTGTTAGGCTCGCATATTCTGGAAGATTATTACCTTTTGATGATAAAGAAAAATATTTATTGATAATTTTAACTTTGATTTTAGGATATTTTTCTTATATTTTTATTGAAAAGAGGAATCTTAAAGAATTAAATTATAAGTTTTTGCTATTTTCAGCAAGTCTTATAATTCTATTTTCATTAATAAGCTTATTTGATAAAGGCTATAGTTCAAGATATACAGATACAAATTCTCAATTAGCAAAATACTACCTACCTGAACAAAGGGATGGAATAGATGAATCACAATGTGATAAGACTTTTTCAAACTATGAATATTTTTGTAATATTACTAATAAAACGGGAAATGAAAATTTAATTATTATAGGAGATTCCCATCTTCAAACAATTAGTTCTGAATTAATAAAAAATTATAGATTAGAGAAATATAATATTTTTACTTCTTTAATCCAAGGTTGCCCTTTTATTCTTAATTTAGAAAACAACAAATCAAGGGCTAATTGTGGCAGTATTGAAAAAACTGAAGAATTTAAATCAATAATCTCATCTAACGATACAACAATTATTTTTGGTGGGAGGTTCCCATGGTATTTTAATGGTGATTCATTTGAAACAAATCTTGGAACGATTGGTGATGATATAGAGCCTGGAGGTAAACAACTAATAGATGGACTCGAAGAAAATATTAACTTTCTAATTGATAATTCTAAAAAACTTATACTAATTTATCCCATTCCAGAACTTGGATACTTTCCACTAGAACCATACCTATATAAGTTTTATAACCTTAATGATGAAATTACCTATGATATTAGCTACTGGAAAGAATACTCTAAAGAAGTAAACAATATACTTAATACATTAATTGATAGGGCACTTGTAAAGATAAATCCTGAAGAAATATTTTGTAATAGCTTTTTCATGAACAGCTGCACTTCTTCATTTAATGGTATTTTTTATTACTATGATGATGATCATCTAACTAGAGATGGAGCAAAATTAGTAGTCGATGAAATATTCAAATATTTTGACATCAATAAGTAATGAATAAAAAACTAGGGCTACTTCATCTTTAATAAGAACAACCGCATCATTGTTTTTGTAGTTATATATAGATAATTCGATTGTAAAAAAATGTTAATAGCTTAAAGTATGGGTTGGTTCTTATAGCGCTATTTAAGTAAAGTTATTCGACTTCTCTTTTATCAATATTTTTAAAATAATATTAAAATATAAATATGAATATTACTTTTCTTAACCACGCTTCTTATATTTTGAATATAGGAAATTCAAATATTTTATTTGACCCATACCTCTATGGTACTGCTTTTAATAATGGCTGGAAACTTCTTAATGAAGAAGAACATGATGTCACAAATGTAAATTATATTTTTTATTCTCATGAACACCCTGATCACTTTCAAGTAGATTTTCTAAAAAATAACTTTATTGACAATAGAGAGCAAGTAACAATACTTTATCAAGAAACTTATGACAAAAGAATAAAAAACTTTTGTACAAAATTAGGCTACTCCTTTATAGAGTTGCCTAATAAAAAAGAACACAAAGTTAATGAAGACTTCAGTATTATTTGTGGAAAGGTTCCTTTTTATGATTCATGGGCGATGGTAAAGGGTGGAAATACTAATATTCTTAATGTAAATGATTGTGTTTTAGAAGATCCTTCATTAGTACATAATATAAAGAAATATACAGAAGATGTAAACATCGATATTTTATTAACTCAATTTTCGTACGCGTCGTTTGATGATCACGAAAATAGAACGGTAAATGCAAGAAAACAACTTGAGTCAATAAAGCTTCAAGATGACGTTTTAAGCCCAAAAAATATCATTCCATTTGCCAGCTTTATTTATTTTTCTCATGAAGAAAATTTTTACATGAATGATTCTATTAATACACCTGAAGTTGCAGAAAAGTATTTTGTTGAAAATATTAAAGCTAATTCTGTTTGGTTGAAACCTAATGAAGAGTGGAAACTTGGTACTGAAAAAGATAATAAAAGCTCGATTGAATATTGGATGAAATTTTACAATTCATTAGACGAACTTCCTAGAATTAAACCTTTCACTTCTATAAATCTTGAAGAATTAGAAGAAAAGTATAATGCTTATATTTCGAGAATTAAAAATCGTAACAATAACTTTTTAGTTTCAATTTATAATTTAATTTTTGGTAAAACTATAAATTTATATATATATGACATTGATAACTATGTTGAAATTAATCTTCTTGAAGGTATTAGATTATTGGAAGAACCTACTGAATCTTATATAAAACTCCACTCTGAATCATTGGCATTCATTTTTGATTTTGACTATGGCATTGATACATTCTCTGTAGCGGCTCGTTTTGATTCGGAAAAAGAAAATTTTAATGACTTTATAACAACATTTGCTATAGGAGAATTAAATAATACTGGTAAGTACTTAAAGTTTAACAATGTTTATAAATTTTTTGAAACAGGGTTAATTTGGCGATTATTAAACTTTTTTAAATTAGGTCCTAGTACAAAAACTAGTATTTAATGAACCAAAATTTTATATACTTAATTCCTCTATATAACAAATCACCTATTTTAGAAAAAACAATTAATCAGCTCGAAAAAATAGACAATAAAAAGGTTTTTTTTGTTGAAAATGGATCAACAGATGATTCATTAGAAAAATGTAAAAAATTAATAGAAAATAAAGAAGATTTTAGTATCTTAATTTCTAAAAAAGGTTTTGGAAATGCACTGAGGAAAGGGTTAGCTGAAATTCATGATATTAATACAGGAATATTAGTTATTACTGGTGCAGACTTGCCTTTTGGTTTTTCTGATATCAATTATTTAAAAGATGAATTGAATTTTGAATTTGAAGTATGTATTGGTTCAAAAGCTCACAAAAACTCAAGTATTAAAAGAGGTTTTATGAGATCTCTTTCTTCAAAAGTATTCAATATTTTTATAAAAACATTATTTCATTTAAGAATAAAAGATACACAGGGCTCTCTATTGATAAACCTACAAAAAGTTTCAATATCAAGTTTAATTATTTATTCAGAGAATTTTTTTTCCAGTGTTGAATTAATAATTAAATTAAGAAATAGAAATTATCTAGTTGAAGAAATTCCAATTGAGATAAATGAAAATAAAAATAATGCCACAACTGTTAATGTATTTTCTGATTCTTTAATGATGTTGTATGAAATGTTTTACTTTAAGTTTTTTATTAAAGATTAAATTCTTTTCTTTAGCTTTCCCTCTAATTTTCTTAATTTAATTAAATTAAAAAACATTTCGAATGAATCTGAAAAATAATATACAGTAGTTTTATTTGTTTTATCTTCCTTATTTTTAATTGGAATTTCCTTTATATCTACTTCTTTTTTTAAAGCTCTGAAGACAAATTCTGTAGTTATGAAAAATTGAGTTGAAATAGAATCCTTTGCGAGATTTTTTGCCATCTGGTTTTTAATTATAAATGTACCTTGGGTATCTTTAATTCTAAGATTTAGAATTAATATTTTCATCAAATTAAATCCAGAAGTTATAATTTTTCTATGAATAGAGGTTGGAGCATAAGATTCTTTTAATGCTCTTGAACCAACAATATAATCTTCTAATGATAAATAATTTTTACTAAAATACTCCAATTCAGATTCTCCAAATGTATAGTCAGCAGGAATAATGGTTATATAGTCAAGTCTAGATTTTAAAATTCCAAGTTTTATTGCATTGCCCAATCCTTTTTCTGTTTTATAAAGATTTGCTGGACTGTTATTTTTATTTAACCATTCTTTTGCTTTGGATAATGAATTATCAGAACTTTGATTTTCAACAATTAGAATTTCATATTTTAAATTTAATTCATTACATTTATTGTTTATAGATTCAAGTGTATATTGTATTTGAGCTTCTTTATTGTATAGGGGGACAATAATACTTAGACTACTCATCAATTGTTCCTTTGAAATAACTTTAACTCGTCAATTTCAACTATAAGGTTGTAATTTTCTTCATAGAATTCTTGATTTATATAGAGATTACACTCTACTTCACAAAGAATATAATGTGGTTTATTTTGAACATATAAATCGAATTCATTTTCAAAAGTAATTTGAAGTTTAGATAATGAATTTAATATTTCTTTATATCTGAATGTATTAGGAAGATTGCTTGGGTGAACAACTTTAAATGGAGTTATATTATCATTATAAAGATAAATTATATGACTCTCTAATACTAAAAAATTTTTATTTTTTAAATCAAGATTATTTAAAGTTTCAGATATTTGTTTTGCAGGATAGTTTAATTGAATATTTTCATAATTTAATAAATTTTCATATCCTCTGTTTATTAAATTAAAATTTAATACAAACATAATAGTTAAAATAAGAGTTGGAAAGTACCTTCTTTTATAAAACAAATTAAAACCATAAGCAGAAATAATCGCTACAAATGGAAAAAGTTGAATTAGGTAATGATTAAAAAGCCTTCCTCCAGCAATTATTGAAAGAGTAATGAAAACACTAATTATTAAATTTAATTTAAAAATATTAGGGATATTTTTATAAGAAAAATTTCTCGCTAGATATAAAACTGTAGCAATTAAAGCAATTAAAATTATTAATTCTATTGAAAAAGATTGATCTAAATTTAATTTATTATAAATTTCAACTTTTACTTCATTAAAAGACATCCTATAGGTAGAAACTTGTAATGGAAATTCAATCAGCATATATACATAATTTTCTAGACTGTCTTTTGAATAGAAATAGGCACCCATTATGAAGATTGGTGAAAGAAAACCTATTCCTAATTTAACAATTGAATTGAATCTTATTTTATTCTCAAAATATAAAAAGATTACAATACCAAGGCAAGCAAATGCCAAATTATTTCTTGTGTTGAAAGCAAGTGAAAACAAAACTCCTAAATAGTAATAATTTGTAAAGTTATTATTACTAATCAAAAAAAAAGAAAATACTATGAATAAAATTCCAAGATGTTCAGTCATTGTTGGTTGGGAAGCTTTGTAACTAAATAAATATATAAGGAAGAGAGAGCTACTTACTGATACAAATTTAGAGAAATTTTTATCTAAAATTTTAAATATTAATATGACATTCAGGAAGATGAGAAAATCACCAGCTAATCTACCTACTAACAGACTTGAACCAAAAAATTTAAAAACTATACCTAAGTAAAAGAAAATTAATGGTGGTTTACCATCCCAATAATCAACATATAGTAAATCTCCATGAGCTAAATATTTTGAAATTACAAAAAAAGTACTCTCGTCCCAATCAATTACTTCTTGATTAATATAAGAAAATTGTGTAAAAAAGATTGTTACTAAAAACAGTAAATAAAAAAATTGATTAGATTCTTTTTTAACTACTTTTTTCACTATACGTATAATATGTTTACGTATGAATAAACCCGCTGAAAAAAATAATTTAATATATAAAATTTTTAATTTTCCAATATTTTATAATGCTTATCAAAAAATAATTTTTCGAAAAGATTCAAAAAATAAAATATTTAATAAATTTATAAATGTTAATGAAAAAGACCTTGTGCTTGATGTTGGCTGTGGCCCCGGTAATTACAGACAATTAATTAAATCAGAAAATTATTTTGGAATAGATATAAATTGTAAAAGTATAGATCAAGCAAAGGAAATCTATCCAAATGATCACTTCGATTGTTTACCTGTTCAAGAAATATCTGGTAAATTAAACAAAAAATTTGATAAAGTAATCCTTCTCGGATTGCTACATCACATAAGTGATAATGATGCAATAAATCTTTTTAATGATTTAAAAAACGTTGTAATGCCCCAGTCACAAATATTCTGTTTAGACACGTCATTTAAAAAAAACCAAAAACTTTTTTCTAAAATTATGGCAAAGTTGGACAAAGGCAATCATGTAAGATTTCCGGAGGAATTAGATAAATTAGTTGATACAGAGTTTTACAACATCGATGTTAAAATGTTTGATAATTTGTTGAGAGTTCCATGTTTTCATTCTTTTATAAGAGTATCAGTTAAGTAATTTTCATTTAAAAAAATTTTTAATACAATTAACAACATAATTTTTTTGCTCAAAGTTCATTCCGGGAAAAATTGGAAGAGAAACTAGATTATCTTTATAACTTGAAGCATTTAAAAACTTTTTACCAAATTGTTCATGATCTTTGTATGCTAGATTATCAGAGATTAAGTTAGGGTAATGAATTACAGTATCAATCCTCGAATCATTTAAATATTTTATAAATTTGGTACGATTTTCTACCCTCACTACGTATAAATGATAAGTATGATAATTTCCTTCAATTACCTTTGGCAAAGCTAATTGATCTTCTAATTCGGCAAGATTTGTCGTATAGAACTCCGCAATTTCATTTCTTTCATTAATCCATTTATCTAAGTATTTTAATTTTGTTGTCAATACATTAGCTTGTAAGGAATCTAGTCGAGCATTTGTGCCAATAATATCATGGTAATACTTTTTCTTACTACCTTGGTTTCTCATCATTGATAATTTATTTGCAAGTTCTTTTGAGTTTGTATTTACTGCTCCCCCGTCTCCCCATGCTCCTAAATTTTTACCAGGATAAAAACTGTATGTAGTTGCTATGGAGTAATCTTCTGAGACCTTGTTTAAGCTGTGGGAACCATGACTTTGGGCACCATCAATGATTAGAGGTAAGTTATATTTTTTTGATATATTGCTAAAATTTTTTAAATTTATCATTTGTCCATATAGGTTTACTCCGATAATTGCTAGTGTTTTAGGATTGATTTTAGACTCTAAACTTCCGGTATCTCCTAAATAGTATTCATCACAGTCATAAAAAATAGGTTTTAAATTTACATTTGATACTGCAAAAGATGTTGCAATAAATGAATTAACAGGAACAAGTACTTCAAATTTTTTATTATCTTTTTTTAATGTTTTGAGAACAAGTTCTAACGCAACTGTTCCATTAGAGCAAGATACTGTATATTTTGATTTCGAGTATTTTGCATAACGTTGTTCAAAATCTCTAACTTCATCGGAGAGAATAAATGAATTCTTTGAAACAGTATTGTAATTTTTTTCAAAAACTTCATCTTTTATCTGATCATGTATTATTTTAAGATTATTAAAGGGCACCTTCATTACTAAGTTATTCTAATAATTACTTGCTAAAATTAAAACTCAATGAATAATCTAATTAGCGCAAACTACCTTCTTGTTGGTTATGGCTATTGGGGTCCTAACTTAGCAAGAAATATCAATAAAAATAATAATTCAAGCCTCTCAATTGTCATTGATAGTAATCAACAAGCTTTAGATATTGCAAAGAGTCAGAATATAGCTGATACTTATATTGAAAATATTGAATATATTAATGAAAGTTTAATTGAAAAAATAGACATTATAGTTGTAGCAACTCCTCCGGAAACTCACACAGAAATAATTGAAAAATTAGCACATTTTAGAAAGGATTTCTTAGTCACAAAACCAGTAGCAGTCTCTTCAAAAGAGCTGAAGTTGCTTAAAGATTTAAAAGAAAAATATGGGTTTGAGATCTTTGTAGATGAAACCTTTGTTTATTCAAATAAGGTAAAAAAAATAAAAGAAATTGTCAATAGTCCTGATTTCGGAGATCTTCAGTACATTTATTCAAATAGATCAAACTTAGGATTACTACAAAAAAACCAAAATGTAATTTGGGATTTAGCTCCACATGACTTATCAATAGTATCTTTTATTACAGGTATTTATCCAATCAAAGGTAAAGCAATCTCAAGCAATCCTTTAAAAATTAACTCTAATGATAATATTGCAACTATTTATTTCGAATATGAGAATAATTCTGAACTTTATTTAAATTTGAGTTGGCTATCTCCACAAAAGTTAAGATACATGGTCTTCAATGGAACTAAGCAGTCTTTGGTATATCAAGATAATATTGAGGAAAAAAGTTTAATTTTGTTTAAACAAAAAATTTCATTTATTGATAACATGTACGATTATGAAAATGATGATGGAAGAGTTATCAAATATCAGCAAAATGAACCACTTTTTGATGAAATTCAACAATTATCAAAATATATACTAGAAGGTGGCAAAAAGCCTGTTACTTCATTTGAAAATACAGTCAAAAATATTAAAGCTTTAGAAAATATTATTTATGTCTAAAGAATATGATCAATCTTAAGAAAATTTTCCACCCTTCTTTATTATTAGGAATCTTTGGATATAATTTAGCTTCAAGTGATATTTATCACTTCAAATCATCAGTTTTCTATAAGTATGATCAATCATTATTTTCAAATGATTTTCTTATTTCAGAGTTATCAAAAAATACATTTTATGAAAGATTTTTTTATGATATTTTATTAAGTAGTCTTTTAAATATTATTTCTTTTGAGTTAGCAAATTATTTAATTTATTTCATTTATCTAATTATTTTATATTTTGCAATTACAAAATTTTCTTCCTTGGAAGAAATAAATGTAAAAAATAAAGAATTGTTTTTAATTGTATTTTTTGCATTTTCCTTAGGAACTCTTGGAAATTATAACTTTCCCTATAATCAACCTTCACCTGGACAAATTTCATTTGCTCTTTCAATAATCGCATTTTCATATCTTAAAAAAGAAGATATTATTAGATCCTCATTATTTTATTTTGCTTCAATTTTGTTTCACCCTGTTTACTTTATTCTGGTATCTTTTTATTTGATTATTTTTTTTAGCAAAAAACTTAGTATAAAAAATTATAATTTAAATTTTTACACTACATTAGCTATTGCATTTATATTTTGGTTTTTGATATATAAAAATTTACTTTTTGGAAATATTGCATCCAGCATCTCCAGCGAATTCACTTTTACTGAGATATTAAAATTCAGATCACCTTGGCATTTCGATCCTTTGAAATATAGTTACTATGAGTATTTTGGATTTATATTTGCAATTTTGTTTATATTAAATTCAAATTTAAGAACTTATTTGAAAAGAAATTATTTAATTCTACAATTTCTAATAATAATTTATATCTTGGGCCTAATTTTTTTTACGGAAATATTTTATTCATTTCAATTTTTTAGACTTGGCCTATTAAATAATTTGATCTTATCTTCTGTTATTACAAATAACATTTCAGACAAATACAATCTTAGGACACCTTATCTTGTCCCGATAATAATAATTTTACCAGCGCTATTTGTTTCTCAAAATATTAAGACTCTTGCTTCATATATTTTTTTGTTGGTATTATTTAATAATTTAAAAATAAAAGACAATATTTTTTATACAGTTTTAATTACTTTATTTTATTTTTTACAATTTGAATTTGAAACGAAAATAATATTTTATTTATTTTTACCCATCATTGTTACATTTTTTTTAGATCGCAGTTCAAAATTTAAGTTTTTAAATAGAGAAATTAATATTAAAAGTTATTTAATTACTTTCATACCCTTGTTTATTTTTGAAAATTCATATATTAAGTTTGATTATTTAAGGACACTATTTTATGTAGGTTTATGTATAGGCATCTTTATATTTCTTAGTGAATTTACAAAAAGTATTAATAATTATTTAAAAGTTGCTTTTTCAAGTGTTATAGTTTTTTCTTTGTGTTTACCTATAATCTCAAACTTTAGCAATACTAAAATGCAAAACTATTTTGATGCTATTAACTTCCATTTAAATCCAATTCATTTCAAGGTTTCCGACATTAACTGTGAGAATAAAACTACAGAACTTTATAACTGGGCATATTACTGCTCAGATATTGATGATTCATTTTTAATACCTCCTGATTTAACTTTTTTTAGAGGTGTAACAAATAGATCAGTATTTGTTGATTTTAAAAGCCAGGGACAAAATAAAAACTCAATATTAAATTGGATGAATAGGATCCAATTAGTAACCGGTCTTGATACAGATGAGATTCAAAGCTCTGTTAACTTAAGAGAAAAATATAATTCAATGCCCCACCAGAAGCTAATTGATACAGCTTCTTTATATGGTTATACATATGTAATTTTTACAGAAGAGCAAGTTGAAGCAAGTCGCTTACAAAATGATCCGCTTTTTATAGACAAAAGTCTTTATATCGGGCCTGATTTATTCTTTGCATATAAAGTAGAAAATTAAATATTAATTGTAACTTAACTGTTAGGTATTTTTTCTAATACTTAAAAAACATTTAAAAGCTAATTAATATTACTTTATTATGTCAAATTATTTTGTTCATGAGTCAAGCATTGTTGAAGATAATGCCACTATAGGAGAGGGTACAAAAATATGGCACTTTTCCCATATTCGTGAAAACACAATAATAGGAAAAAATGTAAATATCGGGCAAAATGTTTACGTTGAAGATGGTGTTGTAATCGGAGACAATTGTAAAATTCAAAATAATGTTTCGATTTATAAAGGCGTCACAATTGGAAGTGATGTGTTTATTGGTCCGGCAGTAACATTTACAAATGATTTATATCCAGATGTAAATGAGTGGGACGAATCTATGATTATTAAAACACAAATTGAAAACGGAGTCTCGATTGGAGCTAACTCAACAATAATCTGTGGCATTACTTTGCACTCAAATTGTTTGATTGGAGCAGGAAGTGTAGTAACAAAAGATGTTCCAGCTAATAAGTTAGTTTATGGAAATCCTGCAAAAATTATTAAAGATTACAAATAATAAATTGATATTTTCAATGTTGTTCATTCTGTTAAATTTAGTTAGCATAATTATCATATAAAAAAATGAAAAATAATTTGAACTTATTGATAGTTGGTTGCGGAAAAATTGCAAAGCTTCATGCAAGGATTTTAAAAGAGCAATTTAAACAACATCATATATATTGTATTGACAAAAACCCTGTTTCCCAAAAAGAATTTATTAATGAATTCAATGCTAAAGAATTTGATAAAAATATTCATTATGATGCACTTTTAATTTGTACACCAACAGATAAACATTTAGATACATTAAAAAAATATAAAGATTATGCAACCTATTATTTCATTGAAAAACCATTAGTGAATACAAAAAAAGAATATCATGAATTATTAAATTTAGTTAATGCAAAAAATCTGTACTGTGGATTTATTGAAATTCATAATGAAATTTTTATGAAGCTAAAGCAGTTATTACAAAACGAGAAAGTAATATCAATACAAATTATCAGACATTCTCCTGAAATTATTTCAGAAAGGCTCACATCTCATGCTCACATGGACTTAGCTATCCATGATTTGTCAGTATTATTTAAATATTTTATAAATATCAGTAAGCTAGAAAAGTTTGAAATTATCAAAAATTTTAAAAACAAAAACTATTATGAAACAGCAGAGATTCTTTTAAAAGATAAAAAAATTAATGTTAATATTTCAGTTTCAAGAAAAACTAATAAAAAAATTAGAACTTGGAGGGTTGTATCGAATTTAAAAACTTATGAAGTTGATATAATTTCAAATACAATTACTGTATATGAGTCTGTAGACCCAATACACATTGACTCGAATAAATTCACTCAAAAAATTACTGAAACACTTAACAGTTATTCACTAGCTGAACCAGCTGTAAATCAGATGAGATATTTTATCGATGGAGTAAATAAACGAGGCTTTTCAAATGATTTTGTTAACATAATTGAAAATAGTCACTTACTTTTATTAGATGATTAATTATTAATACTAATTAATAAATACTCACCCACCTCTTTGTATGATAAATAGTAATTTTTAAGTGATTCATTAGCTTTATGATCATTTTTAATAAGTATGTGTGTAATATTGTAAGTATCAACTAAATAGTTAAAGTCCTCAAAACTAAAATTTTTAAAATTTATAAATTTCTCATAAAGTTCAACGTACCTTTTTGCTGATATTTGATCGTAGGGAACTATATTAAATGTAAATAGTGCAGACCTAACAACATCTCTTCTAAAATATTTATCATCGGGATCAATTAAAAACAAAGAGTTTATATTAGAATTTTCTTGAACTTCTTGAATTATATTTGTACTTACGTATCTATTAATAGAAAAAGAAAATTCATGATCTATTTTTTTTACACCAGGAAAACAAACAATAGTTATAAATATAAAATAAAATAAATAATGTGAACTAGTATTTATTTTTAACCAATTAATAATAAAAAAACTGGAAAGAAAAGCAACAATAAACAATAATACAAATTCTGTTAGATATGTTCTTGGGATAATTAAATAATCAGCTATTAATAAAGCTCCTATAGATACAATTTGGTCAAGTTTTAACCTGTTGATTTTAAAGAAAATAATTATTGATAAAATTGCAAGACCAAAAAATATTTCAACTAAGTATGATTCATAAAAATATTTAGTAAAAATATATGATGAAAAAAAGAGAGCACATATTGAATTGAATCGTACATAACTATTTTTATTCCTTGCAATAAAAACTCCAATTAATATCCACGAATAAGATCCAAGACGCATAAAGTTTGTAGAAATCATAATGTTATGGAAAAAACTATAAGGAAAAAAATTAAGAACTAGAAGTATTAAAGAAGAAGCTCTGACAAACATAAAAAAATTAATATCGAAAATAGATGACTTATTCGTTAATTTAAATGTATAAACAGCAATGACTAGTGGGATAATTTGTATAAATCCATTTAAAGGTCCAATAATGCTGTTTCCGGCAAAAAACCAATAGTAATGATTTTTACCCGTAGTTGGAAGGTCAAAAAGACCGCTTTTTGCAAGTTCAAATACTTCAAAGCTAGAAAGGCTAGTGCTTGAATAAATAATATAATGGATGCTAATCAAAAAAATTAAATTTATAGAAAATTTTCTATTTACTTTTTTTTGAATAATATTTATGAAAAACATTATTAAAGGTGTTATTAAACCCCAGAAAGGATGGATAAAAATTAAAAATAAGCTCCAAAGAAAAGGTACATTTTCTTTAGCTAAATAAAATTTAATTAAAATTAAAGTTGATAATCCAAATCCAAAAATAGAAGACAAGAAATAAGGAAGGAAAGTATACATTCCTGCGCTAAGAGGCTGTGCTAAAAAAGGAAGAAGATAAAAGCCTTTGATTGAAGAATTTTCAAGCTTGTATAAATAAATTTTTAGTTTATAAAATATATTTGCAAATAAGTTACTTTGCAGAACTGAAAGTAAGAAAAATAAAAAATTAAAATACGAAAAATGAATTATTTTTGAAAATATAAAATATATAGGAACATGAGGGTAGATAGTATTTGCTTGGATATCATTTAAAAAAAGTTCGGGATTTAATAATTGATAAATAGGTACAGTAAATATTGCATAATCATGATGAAAAGGTTCATATAAAACATTTGTGCTTAAAACTGACCACCCCTGAATAAAAATAGTTAAAGTAAATAAATTTAAAAATTTATTTGAAAAGTATTGTTTAAATAAAAATAATAAGAAAACATTTATAATTAAGATAGCGAAGTAAATGAAGTAACTTTTTGGATTCAAAATATAAGTTTGAGTAGAAAGAAAAACAGTAACAAAGAAGTTGATAAGAAATACATTTTTTGATTTGTCTGAAAAATAAGTTGTATTAATTTTTTTCATATCTTACCTGTTCAAGATTTAAGTTACCTATTAATTTAGTGTACAAATTATATTTTTAAATTTTAAACCAAAACAAGATAATAATTTTTTCAATATACTCATATTTATGTATTCAGTAACAGAACTGTGTGGCACTAACCAAGCAGAAGAAAGTTTTAAAAGTTCTGACCCAAGTGGGTTTTTAATTTTTACAAATGATCCCAATTTTGAAACTGTTCAGCTTTGGAATAAACTTAACAATACCATCTTTGTAAATTCATTTGAAGAGTGTGAGCACTACGTAGAGGGTGGTTGGAACAGTACAAAGTCATTAAACATTGAGTATCTTTTTCAGGGAATAATTTTGATAACCTTAGCAACTTTTTTAGTAATAAAAAAAATAAAACTTAGATATAAAAATGTTAAATAAAAAAATTGGAAATTCAATATTAATATTTTTACTGATAATAGCACCATGGTTCAATGCAAATTATTTCGATGATTTAAAACAATCAGAAGAAAGCATTGATATGACATTTTATGAAATTAATCCTTGCAAGATTTCTCTATTTGAGTTTATATCTTCATTAGAAAATATTGATGAGGTCAATTTATATGGAGATAGTTATTCTCCAATTTATTGTTTTGGAAGAATTTCTCAAATAAAAAATTATGATCAAGTATTAGTTGGAACAAATTTTATAATAAATTTTCTTTTATTAGCTTTTATGGTTTATTTAATTGCCGGCATTATTAAAAAAGATAAATATAAACAAAACTTTTCAAATTTTAAAATTCTATCGTTAACTAGTTTGATTATTACTGGATTAATATTTTCTGATCGTAAATTTTACGAAACAAAATTATTTCTATTAAAAATAGATAAATTTAGTACATACCTATTTCTAATAATATTTATTATCCTGATCTACTTAATTTTGCTAGATGTGTTTCTTTCAAATAAAAAAATACTTATAAACTATTTACCCTATCTATTTTTAATTGATGGAATAATTTACCAATCTAATTTAAATGTTTTTGCTTTCTTTTTTTTATATTTAGGAATTAATTCAGTTGTTTCAGGCAAATCTAGAAATATATTTTATTTTCTTTATTCAACAGTTACTTTTATATGGGTCCTTAATGCAAGAACTACTTACGTTAAGTATCCACTGGAATATCTAGGATTTACAAGTACGTCTTATGATCTATACTCAGTTTTCTTTTATTCAATTTTTTTCTTCTTCACTTTTTTAGGTGTAATTAGTCTTTTAAATGAAAGTTTAAGTAAATTAAAATTCTCAAAATTAATGAACAACTTTTATATAGTGATATTTATTAAATTTTTAATTTATTTTATTTATTCGAAATCATCAATAATTTATTTTGTAATTCAAAATTATTTTGGAACAAATAATTATAAAAATACAATTTTCTCCTTAGATGAATTTTTCAAATCAAATGAACAACTACTAGTTTTAATGGTAATTTTATTTTTTATTAGCAAGTTTAATAATAGAAAATTTAGCTCAGCAGATTTATTTGGAGTTGTTTTAACATTGTTTTTTATAAGTAGTTCTCAAATTTATTTCAAATCTTTAATTAATAAATTCAACATGACTTTAGATTTTTTCAGTAACTACAATCCAACATTTTTAGAGATGATTATTGGCAGTGGCCCTCTAAATTTCAATCAAATATATATGGAGTCTAGTGTTGAAAGTATTCCTGATTACCACTCATTTGTTAGTAGTTTATTACTATTTTTTGGTTTGCTTGGAGTATTATCAATTTCTTCGTTAGTGTTATTGAAAATCATATCTAAAAAATATATATTAAGTGAAAAAGTTTTTATGTTTATACTCTTTATAGTTTTTAACGTAAATGACAGTATTAACGAATTTTCTTATTTTATAATTTATATTTTTATATTTAAATTTATATTTGATAAATACGCAACCAAGCCCTCAGTCTATCTTTAATAGTACTTACAATCACAAAAGCGGATAACAATATAATTAAAGAATTAATAGGGTGAAAATTTGGTCTTTTTTTAAAATTAATATAATCGTCATAATTATTGAAGTTAGAAGGGTTGTTTAATTCACATAAATTTTCAGAATCTGAATCTAATGCAATATTGAATACGAATCTGTTTATTTTACATAAAGACGAATAAGAATTCGTTTCATTCAAAAGTTCTAAATCTTTAGGTAGATAATTTTTTGGAAAACCATAAATATATAAAAAAATTGGAATCAATATTGCTAGGATGAAAAAACTTCTTAAACTGTTTTTAGTCATTTCAGCAATACAAAAACTAAATGCAAAGATAATAAAAAATGAATAATAAATAGGTTTCAGAGTATCACCAATTAAGGGATCAAAATTATTTTCTGGAAAACCTGAAATTACATGAATTAAGATCACAACGTATCCTAAAAAAGGTAAGATAAAAAATCTCTTTTTTCTTTTTTCAGTTCTTATAAAATATAAAAAAAACAAGTAGAAAAATAAAATAGCAGTAATTAAAGAAAAGGTTTTCCTTATATTGTAATTATGATCTTCATCTTGAACATAAATTTTGAGCTCTTTATTATCAGAGTTGTAAAAAGGAGCTCTTAAATTATCAGAAGTTTCAAATACAAAAAAATCATTTCGAGATTTAAAGAAATTTGAAGAATCGTTTTCCCAATATAAATCAAAATAATCTCCGAAAGAATCAAGTAATGTAATATGTATTGCTGACTCGCTATGTAAATGTTTATAAGGGTAAAAGATTAGTTCTTCTAAATTAATTTTATAAATTAAGCTTAAGTCCCCTTTATTATCGTATTTGCTTTCATATTGATGATATTCTGTTTCTAACAAGCTTTGATTATTCAATCTAGTATTTTCTGAATACACCAAGAAAAAAGATGTTATTAAAATAAAACTGAAAAGCATGAAATGATTTCTGTTATTCTTTAATAATTTTATGTAGATTTTACGAAAATAAAATATTAAAAGAAATAAGCAAACCATAACAAATATAGAACCTTTTTGACTAAACATTCCAATTATTAGCGGTATTGATCCATACAGATACTTAAACTTTTTTGTTGTTATATAAGTTTCCAATAAAACTACTAGCCAAGGAAAAAATGCAAATACTATTATTTCTGGTTTAAATATAATTCTTTGCGCAACACCTATTGGAAGAAAATTAATAAGTGTAAGAGATGTAAGTATTTGTAAATTATTAAATTTATAAATACTTAACAAAAAATAGGTTCCTATTGATCCAATTAAAAATAATATAAAATGTAGTTCTTGAATACTTCGACTTAAATAAATAAAAAAATTTTCATTATTGAGACCAAAATTTTTAAAGTAAAAATAAAAAGATTGAAGATCATAATACAAAAAACCATGCTCACTTTGGGTAGAGTCCAATATATTGACGTTGAATTCTAAAAACTTAAAATATCTCAAAAAGTCTGGACTGTCAGTTGAGTTATAAAAAAGAAAAAGCATTTCTTTTATGTATAAAAGTGAAAGAAAATAAAAGAAAATTAAAATTAAGTTAAACTTTTTGAATTTAAAATTTAACTTTTTCATATTAGACAGTATATTCATCTAGTTTTACATATATTATTTTAAAAAACTTTATACAAATTTTAAAGTATCATTTGTGATAACAATTTAGAATAAATTTGTAAATTAAATATTAAAAAATTGAATTATATAGTAAATAAAAAAATTAATAAGGCCTCATTTTTTTCATTACTCTGTTACGTAGCTTTATTTATATTTCTTGTATTACAAACATATGGTTTTGGAAGTGCAAATATAGACTATAAACAACTTAGTTCTCAAGAGAGTTGCCTTTACTCCTTAAATCAAATTGACTTTTATGATCTAGATGAAGAAGGGAAAAGTTTGGTTGTCACTAAAGAATTTATAACTTCAGTTAAAAACTATGAAAATTTCAAATGTGTCAATAAAGTCATCGAGATAAATGATGGCTGGCCTGAAATAAGAATAAAAGTTGGTGACGATAATATATTATTTCAATCTTTAAAATTTTTAGGTTTTGTTTTAATTTTTTTAGTACTTATTACATCTACTAAGTTTTTTAAACTTATTTCTATATTTTCATTTTTCACATTTAATTTACTTACAAATTATTTATTTAGTTCTGATTTTAAGAATCCAGAATTTCCAAGTTTTTATAGTTATGAATTTATATTTTTAGAAACCTTAATTATTTATTTACTTTACTTAAAATTAAAAGATCCTGAATATTTTGATGAAATAATAAAGAAAATAATCAGTTACTTCTATCCCTCTATTAATAAGTATTTTGTTTATTTAATTTCGGGTTTTGTTGCAGTATCTAACTTAATTAAATTTAACAACAAAGGCCTACCTGTAATTCAAGAATATTTAATTAGTTATGAGTTTGGATATATTAGGAGAGGACTTCTTGGAAGTTTTTTTAACTTGTTATCAAATAATATTTTTACAATTTCATACTTATATATTCCACTATTAATAATTCTCGTGCATTATTTTTATACGTTATTAGTTTTAAAACTTTATCAACATTCAAATATTTCACCTTTTGACATATTGATAATTTTTTCGCCATCACTTATTGGATATCAAATCTATACGATAAGTGGTGGACCAGCAAATAAAGAAATATTTGGACTGATTAGCCTACTAATTATTTCCATCGCTTTAAAAACTAAAAAAATAAATCTTTATTTAATTGGTTCGCTTCTTTTGAATATTTCTTTTTATATACATGAAGTAAATTTGTTGTTTATTATTGTGATGCTTTATTTATTAAAAGATAAAAAATATTTTAATATTATTTCTGTTTCAACATTTATAAATTTATTATTTTTTTTATATAGATATTTCAATACAGACAATGTAGAAATTATTACTAGAAAACTATGTAGTGAATATTTTGATAAATTTCCTGATATGGGATGTGGAAAGTCTTATTATCTTGAACAGGACTTTAGTTCATCAATAAACATGGTTTCTTCAACAGTTTTGTCTGATTATCAATATTTTTTAGTTTATGGCTTCTATTTCTTATTAGTTATTCTTCCATTTATATTAAATAAATTTTATAAAAATAATAAATTTCATTTAATTTTTATCTTTTTTAATATATTCCCTTTATTTATTATTGCAATTGACTGGGGAAGATGGCTATTTATTTTGTCTAATTTATTTATGATTATATATTTTCAAAATAATAATTATTTGAAAAAAGGTCCTGTAAAAATCTACCTTCCTTATTTACTAATCTTTGGATTGTCATATTTAATTTTGTGGAGGTTACCTTATTGCTGTGTTGGTGATCTAAATTTAATTTATTTATTAAGAGTTAATAAATTTAACATTTCGTTTTTTATCCCTATAGTTTCTTTTTTGGTTATACGATATTATGAGAAAATAAATGAATAAAATTTAAATCAATTTATAGATTTTTCAACATAATTTATAAATTTAATTGGTAGAATTCTTAAAATTATAGATACTATTTTTAATCCAATGTTTGCATGATGAACACCTTCTTTTTCCATATTTTTTAAAATAAGACTTGCTGCTTCTTCTTTATTTAAGGTAAAAATAATATCTTTGTGCCCGGCTGACATAGATGTATTTATTTTGCCAAACCTTAGAATTAAAAAGTTTTTTAATTCTAAGGTTTGGATTGATTGTTCAAGCATTTTTTTTGCATTTCCATAGATATAATTTTTAAACCGGGGCTTTATTGCAGCAATAGTTGAAATAAATATATATTTTTCAACATTTTTTAATTGATTTAGCCTTACCGTCAATAAAAATGGTATTTGAAAATTGATTTTGTATGTTGATATAATTTCTTTATCTGTTGGATATTGTATAGGTCTGTTTTCTGCTATAAATCCGTTAAAAAATACAATATAGCAATTAGGAATATTTTTTACATAATTAAATATTTCATCAAAACTCTCTTTATATCCATTTATGTCAATATCGCTATTGTTAAAATTTCTTGAAATTCTATAAATTTGATTTTTATTTATTGCATTTAAATTAATAAATTCTTTTGCCAGTTCACTGTTTGACCCAATTATTAAGTAATTCCTTACCATTTTTTAATTTCTAGTCTATTTGAAAGTTTTGATTGGTAAATATTGTTAGGGTCTATTTTTTTAATAATTTTTATCCACTGGGAATACTCGGGATACATTTCTTTAAATTCTTTTGAATTTAAAGTTGAATCCTTTGCTAGATATACTTTGCCGTTGTGTTTAATTAGTTTTTTGTAAAAATGTCTAATAGATGAGTTATTAAAGTATTTATAAGAAAAATCTACGGCTACAGTCCATCCATTTTGATGAAAAGAAAGATTTTTGTAGTTATTAGAATTATTCAATTTCTTTATGCTGCATAGTAATGGATTTTGATTATGTATTAAAAGATTAATTAATTCTTCTAAATAAAATTTTTCATTATCTGGTATTGAAAACTGTACTTGAATTATTTTTCTTTCAGGCGAGACATTACGAGTATCAGTTATAAAACTAAGAGGATACAATACTTTTTCTAGGCTCACTATTTTATCTTTAGATATATTACTTTTGAAATAAAAAAGGTAATTAATAAATGACATAGATTTAAAAATATTTTTTCCAATAAAAGGTATAGAAATTTTTGAATCCTTGTTATTTATGCTTCTAGTAACTTTTTTATGACTTGTATTTTCTTCAAAATTTTCGATAACCCAATTATTTTTTTCCCCTAATAAATCTATCCAACATACTGTAAATTTTTTATCTTCAAATTCAATACTAGATAATAACTTACCCAAACCATTACCTGTCTCAATTGATTTATTATAAAAATTAGAAAATGTTGGTAAATCATTTTCAAAGCTACACCCTAAGATTGATCCAGATAAACCATACCCACCAATTGTAGATTCAAAAATTTCGAAATCTTTTTCTCTAGATACTGTAATTACCTCTTTATTTGGCAATTGAAGATAAATTTCTTTAATATTTTTCTCAAAACTTCCTCCCCAAATATTGTCTTTTCCATGAGTATCTGATGCTATAGCACCACCCAAAGTGACATTACTTCTTCCAGGAATTCCATAAAGTCCAATTTTATCTATTGCTAAGAGCTCTTTTATAGTTATTGAAGAAGAATACAAATTTAATCCGTTCTTAAATTCTGGATTTTTGATTACGATAGAATTTTTTGGAAAAAAAGCATCTCCATAAGAATTTTTGTTTCCAATATTGATAGTGCCTTTATTTGGTTCGGATAAAAATAGCACTTCTTCATTTATATTATTACCCCAAGAAGATATTTTTATTTTTTTCATCTAGATAAGCCAATCTATTTCATACATAATAGAACAATAAAAATATGATAATCAAATTTAAAATTTTAAACACTAGCTTATAGTTAGTTAAGACGCTTTTAGATAAGTCTTCTAATAATCCTTCATTAGACAAATCAGTTAAATTCTTTACCAAATATAAGTGCAGAACAATAAATAAAAATATTAGTAATATGTCAATATTTGTATCAATAAATTTTGTAGCCCACCATCCAAGAACTATGTGTAAAGATAGACTTAAAGTTTTTATAATTACTGCATTCTCTACAGATTTGTTTTGTATAATTATCAATTCTTTTATTTTGTTTGTATAGTTTTGAGTATTCAGTATTGAGTTCTTTTTTAAAAAAACAATTATCATACTCATTAAAATAATATAAGCACTTAACTCAATCGTAAGAGTAATATTTGATAATTCACTTCCTAAGTAAAGCCTAATAAAATATAGTAAAGAAACAATTACCCCATCAGCAATATTGACATATTTTAATTTGAATGAATAAAAAAGTGTTAATAGCAAGTAGTAAATAAAAAGTACTGCAATCCTTGATCCATAATGAAAAAAACTAAATGAAAAGGCAGAGATGGTTAATACTAAAAAGGTGAATATAGCATTATATAAACTTATTTCTCCTGAAGCTATTGGCCTTTCCTTTTTCTTTGGGTGCTTTCGGTCTTCTTTGTAATCTTTAATATCATTAAAAACATAAGTTCCAGATACAAATATGGAAAATACTATAAATAACCCAAGTGTGTCTATTAATAAATTTAAATCAAATTTATTAGATAAAATAATTGGAATAAATATAATTAAATTTTTTATCCATTGCCAATATCTAAATAAATTAAAGTAAATTTTTAATCTTTTCATTTGGCTTCCTTAACTTATTTACTTTAAATTTTAGAGTATTAAAGGTCTGTTGTATTTAAAATTAAAATATGGTTTCTGTAATTATTCCTACGTTTAATTCATCTGCATATTTAAAGGATTGCTTAAAATCTGTTTCAAAGTACAAAGATGTAAAAGAAATCATAATTTCAGATGACTGTTCAGATCAAGAAAATATTACAAGTTTAAAAAATATTATTTTTAAAAGCCCTTTTAGAAACAAAATTAAATTAAATGAAAATAGTTCAAACAAGGGTGCGTTTTACAATAAACTTGATGCAGTAAAAAATGCAGAAAATGATTTAATTTATCTACTAGATTCTGACAATATAGCAGGATTTAATATTGATGATGTCTTTAGGAGAATAGATAAAATTGGTGATGAGTCTAAATTATTTATACCATCAAAAATTTACCATTTTTATAATTATGTAAATTATTTAACCCCAATATATAAAACTATTAACAGAAAGTTTGAATTATTTAGTAAGGAAGATTTAGTTATAAACAGTTCACAAATAAGAAAAATATTTCAAGGCGGTGAAAATATTATGTCTGATAAAAATAAAAGTATCTATTGGGTATTGAATATTGGAAATTTTATTTTATTTAAAGATAATTTTTTATTAAACATTAAAAACGAATTAAATTTTTCTAGAGAAATATTGTCAATGGATGCAGTCGCCTTTACATATTATTGGCTTAAAAAAAATAATGAATTATTTCTATTGAATGATCATTATCATTTCCATAGAAAAAGAATGGATTCTGTTTCATGGACAGAAAGAGAAAGTTCAAAAATCTCAAGAAATCATTTTGATAACTTATTTCTTGACATTGGAAATTAAAATGAGAAAAGTAAATCTTTTATGACCAAAGCTATTTCTAAAAAAGTAAAAGAGTATTTTAGAAGCTCTGATCTTGCAAAATTATCTAATTTTATATTCTCAGAAACAATTCCTTTAGAAGAGTTTGATAAAATAAAAACGAATCCCCTTGTAATTCACAGTAATTCACAAACAATTACATATATAAATCAATCATTTTCTTTAGAAGATGGTTATATTATTTTTTCTAAGACTGACTATGTGTCAATCTTATTTAAACAATTAAAAAAAAGTAAAGTAAAAAATCTTATATTGATCACGCATCAGTCTGATAACAAGATAAATAAGGTTTTATACAATAAAAAACCAGACGCTATTAAATATTGGTATTCAGTAAATGTGAGTATTGAGAAACCTGATTTGATTCCGATACCTATTGGTTTTGCTAATTCACATTATATAAAAAATCTAAATCCCGAAGACTATACAAAACAAAATATAAATACGTCGAGAGAGAAATCGATTTATCTCAACTTTAATCCAAACACTAATTACTTAGAAAGAGAAATGATTTTTAAAAAATATAAAAACAATAAAAACTTTTTTATAAGTCCACATAATTCATCAATTTCTGATTATAAAAATGATTTGGAAAAATTTAAGTTTGTTTTATGTCCTCCAGGAAATGGGATACAGACTCATAGATTCTGGGAATCTTTATATTTCGGAGCAATCCCAATTCTAAAAAATCATATTTATAATAAAAATTTTAAGAGGTTAAATGCTATTTTTGTCAATGATTTTAAAGACCTTAAAATTGAAGAACTAGATGACAAAATAATAAATAAAGAATTTGATCATAGAGATATATTCAAAGAATATTATGACCAGATATTTTTGACAAGAAAAACTATTAATAACAACAATCTATATAAATATAAAATTTCAAAATCAGAATTAAGATTGGTAGCTATAAAATTTAAATCGATAGATTTGTTTAATAAATTATTTAAACCTTTGAGAGCAAAATTTTATAAATTAATATTTTTATTTTTTGGAAAAGATTAGCTTTCAGATTGTTTTTTTTCAATAAAAAACATCATTATTATTGATAAAAATATTTGAGTAGAAATAAATATTGATGCTATACCTAATAAAAAAAGTGGATTTTTATGAACAAAAACATTTAAGTAATACTTTTGATACAAAGAAATACTAAATGTTAAAAATGCAAAAGTTAAAAATGCTGCAGAAATTTTACCTAAAACATACCTTGGTGTTGTTTGAAATCCTGAAGTAATTGCAATAAGTAATGCATCTATTGATATAGGTATAATTCTCGAAAATCCATAGTTTGTTTTTCCATATTTACGCTCATGATGGTCAACTTCTGTTTGTATTATTTTGAATCCTCTTTTTTCTAAAACTGGTAATAAAATTCTATGAATATCTCCTTTAAGGTTTAAATCTTCCACTAAATTTTTATTAAATATTTTTAAACTACATCCTATATCAAGAGATTTAGTTTTTGTTATTTTTCTAATTAATAAATTAGCAAATCTTGAATAAAGTTTTCTTACGAAATTATCTTGCCTCCTGTCCCTTATTCCTGAGGAAACATCTATATCATTGAAGTTACTGTTGTATAAATCAAGAAGTTTTATAATCTCATAAGGCGGGTTTTGGCCATCTGCATCAATTAAGCATACATAATCATATTTTGATGAATTTATTCCAGTCATAGTAGCTGCAAATTGACCTTTGGTAATATTGTGTTTTAGTATGTTTATTTTTTCATCTTCCAAAATAAAATTTTTAAGATCATTTCTACTGTTATCATCAACAATTACTATTTCATATAAATATTCTTTTTTATTAAATGCAGTATGTATATCCTCTATTAAATGTGGTATCGACTCCTCTTCGTTGAGTGCTGGAACTATGATTGATAAACTTTTAATCACAGATTAATTATACTCATTTTATGTGCGGGATAGTAGGCTTTACATCGTATAAACCTGAGCCAGAAAAAATTAAAAACTTTACAAACTCTCTTTCTCATAGAGGACCAGATCAAGAAGGCTACAAAATAATTGAGATGGGTGAACTGTTTCTCCATCTTGGATCAGCAAGGTTAATTATAAGAGGTTCTGAAAAAGACTCCATGCCTATGCAGAATGGAATTGGGAATTGTATTACTTATAATGGAGAAATATATGATATAAATTCTCTTAAGTCCAACATTTCAGAACCTATTGACACTTCAAATGACACTACTCATCTTTTAGATTTTTTGACAGAAAATGAAAACAAAATAAATGACATTAATGGAATGTTTTCATTTGCATTTTACAACTCTGTGAAAAAATCACTAACTATTGGGAGAGACAGGCATGGTGTAAAACCAATTTATTACAGTATCGATAAAGATGGTTGTATTGTTTTTTCATCAGAAATGTATAATATTTTGGATTTTTGCAATATAAAGAAACTATCTTCTAAAGATGTAAATAACTTCTTACTTTTTAATGGTCAAGTAAAACATCATAATTTCAATAAACATTTGAAACAGTTAAAGCCTGGCCATTTTTTACATTACACCCAAGATAAGAAAATAAAAATTACAAATTATTCTAATCTTCAGAATACAAGAAATATTAATCTAGAAGATTTTGAAAATACAATGTTAGAAGTTCTAGAAGACCATCTAGAAGCTGATACAAGTGTCGATATGTTTTTGAGTGGTGGTGTTGACTCTTCGATTATTGCTTACTTAACTAAAAAAAAGTTAAATAAAAATATTAGACATTTTTCCCTATCTTTTGAAAGCGATTCATTTGATGAAAAATCAGCATTTGATGAAATATCTACTTATTTAGATCTTGAACCAAAAGTATTTAATTTTAAAGATAATGAAATCTCAGACTTAGTAAATGAAGCATTAATGAATATGAATTCTTTAATTTTGGATCCTAGTTTTGTGCCAACATATTATTTGTGTAAAAATACATCTAAATTTACAAAAGCAGTAATTTCAGGCGATGGTGCTGATGAACTGTTTGGGGGTTACGAGTGGTATCGAGCAATCAAAATAAAAAATTTATTTCCTGACTTTTTATTAGGATTAATTTCAAGCAGTAAAATTTTAAATATACAAAATACAGACAATTACCTTAATATAAATAATAAACTTCAATATTTTTTCAAAAGTATAAATAAAAATAATTTAATTCAACTTTTAATTTGGCAGTCACCAAAACTAAATTTTTCAAAATTAGATTTAGAAATTTATAACGAGTATATAGAAAAGTTATCATTGAATAATATTTCAGCACAATCGAACTTACAAGAATTAGATGAAACGACTTATATGTATTCAAATATTTTACAAAAAATTGATATAGCCGGTATGTCAAATGGTCTAGAAATTAGACCGCCTTATTTAGACGATAGAATAATCAATTTTTCTAAGTCTCTAGAAGCAAAAAATAATTTGAATTTTAAACAATCAAAACTATTTCTTAGAGATTATATGTACAAAAATAACATACCAAATTTTGATAAGCCAAAACATGGTTTTGCATTCCCAGTAAGGAAATGGTACGAACAATCTGGAAGGTCTATAATTCTTAAGAAGTTAAACAATGATATTATTTTTGGAAAATATGATCAAAATACAGTTAATAATATTAATTTTCACAACCCCAACAACATTGAACTGAGATTAATCTGGTCTCTTTATGTTTTAAGTTTTTGGTTTGAAAAAAATGAGATAGAAATTGAAAGTATTTAAATGTTTAAAATAAAAACCAATGCAGACAAGACATTTTTATTATTAATAACCATCACCTTTGTTAAACAAATTAGTGACATGTTCAATGGTGGGGGAACCTATGATCTATTTGAACAATGGCTTGGTGCAGGATACATATTTTCAAAAGTCCAAGCCTACAAAAATTTAGACTTTAATAATGAAATATTTATGAATGATTTAAATGTTTATGATTTTTTTGGTTATATTTTTATGTTGCCTGCCTATATTATTGAACGCATTGTTAATAAATTTTTTTATAGCGAGACAAATTTACCTCAAAATAATATTGACACTTATTTTCTTCATGAAGATGCACAAACATTTTTTACAATTCATCTAGTATTACTAATTTATTCATATTTTTGCCTTATTTTGATTTATATAAAACTTAAAAATTTAACCAACAACAACTTTTCGTTAATCTTCATGTTTATCTTATTTTTAATCCCAAGTTTTGGAGGGCATATGCTTTTTAACATAAAAGATATACCATTTTTACTTAACGTATTTTTAGCCAAATTATTTATAATTGATTATTTTCACAACAAAAATATTAATCAAATTAAAGGCAAAAACTTATTAAAAATTTCTTTTATTATTTCTCTCTCTCTTTTAACAAGGGTTAATTCTATATTATTTATTGGTTTCTTATTTATTTATCTTTTGTTTCATAATTTAGATAAATTAAAAATGTATATTCGTAAAACGACAACTGTACTCTTACTTTCCTTTGTTTTTTTAATTTTTGGATCCCCTTCGTCATGGAGAAATCCAGCAGACTGGTTACTACAAAGCTTTTTATTTCAATCCAACCATCCCTGGACTGGCAACACACTTACAAATGGAAGTTTTGTTTTTGCACAAGAAATGACAGGAAGCTATTTAATTACATGGTATTTCTATAAGATGCCACTTTTTATACACATTTGTTTTTTATTATTTATATTCTTATTAAAAAATAAAGACAAAAAAAATATTTTAGAAATTTATTCTTTTATTTTTATAATTACAAATTTCATATTATTTCCAATCTTTAAACCAACAGCTTATGATGGCCTTAGGCATTTTCTATTTTTGATACCCTTTCTTGCAATTATTTGCTCCTCTGTATTGACTCATGTACAAAATCTTGATAAAAGAATCTTTAACTCGATGTTGATTTTAATATTTATTTATGGAGTATTCACCCAAGCAGGTTTAGATCAATATAGGTACTCTTACTTTAACGAATTTACAAATCTTGAAAGCATTGCAAAAGAATGTAATGATATAGATGGATGTGGGAATTGGGCAACAGATTACTGGGGTTTTTCAGGAAAAGAATTGTCTAATCAATTAAATAATAAATACAAGGATTCAGACTTACTAATTTGTGAGCCTAAACATGTATTTGTAAATTATATTGATGCAAATAATTTTAACTTAATCGAATTTAAAGATGTAGTGAACCTGACAAGTTTTTATACAGTGTCCCTTCATAGACCAAGATTTGGAGATGATTCCTGCGAATTCTACATTGCTAACTTTGATATTAATTGTAAAACAGAAGAGGTTGTAAGTAGACAACTAAGGGGATACGAAATTGTATTTAGTTATATTAAAAAATGCTCTGCAGATATTTAATAATAGTTTGATAGAAGTGAATAATAAATAATGAATGATGAAAAAAAAATAAAAATATTTCAATTTTTTCAGCCATATAAAGTATCAGATTTAATTAGGTTAGGTTCGAGAAATGACGGAGGATACCTTGTTTCAGAAATTGATATAAAAAATACTGACAGTCTTATTAGCTTGGGTACATCTTTTGATTGGCAATTTGAAAAAAACTTTAAAAGAATCAATAAAAAAGTAAAAATTTATTCGTTTGATGGATCCGTAGGAATAAAATACTTTACTAAAAATATAAAGTTAAGATTAAAAAATTTAATAATTAAACCAAGTCTCAAAAATTTAATAAAATTTATTAACAGGCTAAAGCTTTTTTTTGATTTTTTAATTTTCTATAAATTTAATTTATTTAAAAACATTATTTGTCATAATGAATCATTTATAGGATCAGATTTAAGTGAAGATTTAAGTAAAAATTTTTTAGAAAACTATGGATACTATCCCAAAACTTTAAGTTTTGAAGGTCTTTCCAAATATATTTCTTACAATACATTTTTATCTATTGATATTGAAGGAGGAGAATATGACATTCTTGAAAATATAATTGCCATTCAGGACAAACTAATAGCTATAGTTATTGAATTTCATGATGTAAATAAAAATATAGATAAAATAAAAAACTTTTTATATAACTTAAATATGAAAATTATACATTTTCATATTAACAATTTTGGAGAAATAGTAGAAAATACACCTTCAGTTGTTGAGTTAACGTTTTCTAAAAACAGCAATATCATGGACTCAAAAGTTGACTACTTGCCAAATACTTTAGATGAAAAAAATAACGTTTTAGTTGATGACTATATAATTGAGTTCGAAACTAAAAATTAAAATTTATAAATAGAAGTTTTTAAAAATATTAAAATTAAAACATGATTCCTAAAGTAATTTACCAAACATGGAAAACCCAAAATTTAGATAAAAAAATAAATAATCTCCATGTGAGAATGTTAAAACTTAACCCAGGATACAAACAAGTAATATATACAGATGAACAAATGTATGACTTTGTAAAGTCAAATTATGATCCAGATATATTTGAGTATTTTGAAAGAATAAATAATATTGTTTCTAAGGCAGATTTTTGGAGATATCTAATCTTGTATAAAAACGGAGGGGTTTATTTGGATATAGATTCTTTAATAGTACAGGATTTGTCAAAAATGATTAGGAAAGAAGACAAAGCAGTAGTAACTGCTGAAAAAAATGAAAATTGCTATGTTCAATGGTCATTAGTATTTGATATAGGCCACCCAATTTTAGAAAAAACAATTAATAATTTGGTTGATAACATAATGAACAACCGTTACAAAAATGATATTTTAAATTTCTCAGTCAAGCCTTACTGGGATGCAGTCAATACAACTATTAATGAAAATAATTTAAATATTTCCTGGAATAAAATACATTCTGGAACTGACAAAAGTTATGATATAGGCAGTTCTAATGTGAGATTTTACGGGATTGATTATGATAAAAATATATTATTTAAACACAAATATAATCATTTATTACGAAATAAAAAATCAGGTGAATACACACAAGACCATTGGACTCTCACACAAAAAGAGTTTGATGTGTATTCATAATTTTATTATTTTCATCAAACAATTATTCATGTACAGAAAACATTTAATTATTATTAATATCGTATTGTGAAAGAAATTAAACAGCAAATTTCAAATATTCTTTATATATCAAAAATAACTAATGTATCCAACAAAAAGTTCAGAATATTAATTTCTGTTTTATTATCAAATTTTTCAGTTTTAGCTGACATACTTGTAATAGTAGTTTTTTCTTCACTTATAACTAATGAAATTACAACAGAAAATTTTGTGGTGGAGTTTTTAATTGATAATAAATACTTACTGCCAGTTGTTGTTGTAATAAGGTTTTTGTCAATTTATATAGAAAAAATGAATTTGCAATCCTTACAGTTAAGTGTGAGAGAAAATCTCAGAGTACATTTACTCAAAGAAGTTTATAGCAAAGGTAATTATTCTTTATCAGATGCAACTTTTTATATAAATGAATTAACCACGCATGTTTCTTATTTTTATGGAGCAATAACCTTATTCTCTAGTGCTATAATCCAACTTATTGTTTACGGTTCTTTTTTGATTTACTCAAGTCTTAATATTGTAACAATATTTTTATTTGGAGGAGTGGTACTCTTTTTCCCTACTAGATATTTTCTAAGGTTAAGTAGAAAATATATTCACATTTCTTATGAAAATTCAATAGAAATAGCTAAAGACATACAAAGAGTTGTAGATAATCTGTTCTTGATAAAAATTTTGAGAACAAGCAAAATGGAGATTAAAAATTTTAGTAAAGTTGCAAACAACTTTACTAAAGCTCAGTTAAATAATTATAAATATGGAACAATTAATAGTATTTTCCCAAACTTTTTAGTTGTTTTTACTTTTGCAGTGTTAATAGTATTTTTTGATTTGTTAGAATATTTAACTTTAGAGTTTATAGGTGTTACTTTAAGATTTGTTCAAACTCTTGGAATATTTAATTCATCTTTAAATTCAATTGTAAATTCTCACGTACACCTAGATAAATTAAACAGCCTTGAAAGCAATAAAAGAAAGTCAAATCCTATTCAGATTAGAAATAATTCTGAAAATGATGCTGCCATCTCTTTAAAGAATGTTTCATTTAAATATTACGGTTCGGAACAAAAATTATTTGACAAAATATCTATAGACATATTAAAAGAAAAACACACAATATTAACTGGATCAAATGGCTCAGGTAAAAGTACATTGCTTGGATTATTTTCAGGCGTTTTAGAACCTGATGAAGGAGAAGTAATATGTTTCTCCAAATACATATCATATGTTGGTGCGAATCCTCTAATTATTCCTGGAACACTGAGAGAGAATTTAATATATGGAAATGCAAATATTATTGAAGATAAAACAATGGAGATAGAGCTTAATAATTTTGAACTTAATATAGATTTGAACAATATAGTTACTAATTTATCGTTATCATCTGGACAAATGCAAAAGATTGCTTTTATTAGGGCTCTTTTACATAATTCAGAAATCTTATTTTTAGATGAGTCAACATCGAATCTAGATGAACAAACAAAAAAATTAATAACCAGAATTATTGACAATAAAAAACTTACAATTCTGAACTCAACTCATAATCCTGAGGAATTCAATTATGACTCACATCTCAAAATTACTATAAATAACGATAAAAGGATTGTTAATCTAGTAACTTCCTAAAGTCTTCTATTTCAAGTTCTACTAATTTTGAAATACTATTATTTTCTAATACTTTCTTCACGGCATTTTCTGAAATCGTTTTTTGTGAAGAAAAATCATAATTAATTTGTTTTAGTAATTCATTAAGCTCATTTGCATTTCTATATAAGTATCCGTCAATTGAATTGTTTATTAACTCTATGTTATTATCTATATTTTTGGCAATTACAATGCAACCAGAACTCATAGCTTCTAGTATTGCTTTTGAATTCCCCTCAAAACTTGATGATGAAACAAAAATTTTATAGTTTTTATATACATTTAATAGTTCTGAATGGGGTATTAAATCTTTAATTTTTAAATTAACATTTTTTTCTATAGCAAAACTTATTAAATTTTCCCTTTCTGTTCCGTCTCCATAAATAATAAGACCATAGTCGGTGTCTACTAATGCCATAATTATTTCTTTAAAATTCTTCTGCTTCTCTAATCTACCGACTGATAAAACTTCTAAATTATTACGATTTTCTAGTTCCTTATAACTTAATTCTTTTATCCAGTTAGGTCGCACAATGATATTCCTTTTATTAAATTTTTCTTTTAAAAAATTTTGGTCACTTAAGCTTGAGACTGAATAGGTATCTGAAAAAAATAAAGAAAAACGGGTCAATATTTTGTATAAAAATATAATTATAGGTGATTTTTTTTCAAGAATACTAAATCTATACATGTCATATCCGGTTCGTACAAAAAGTTTCTTTTTTGTTAAAAGTTTTAGTCCAATTGCTACCCACGACCCAAGTAATTGATTTTGTTTTATAATATCAAAATTACTAATTTTCTTTTTAATTAGAAATGGATAATAAAACGATTGCAAATACTCGATTGTTTTCGACTTTCTCTTGTTTATATACTTATAAATCGGCAAAACCTCAATATCATCTGAATATTCAATATCTTTTTCATCTCCATATGTAACAAAGGTAAACTTAATACTGTTGTCTTTTGAAAAATTTTTATAGAACTCTAGCTCTCTATCAAGTGATCCACTCTCTTTCCACAGCTTAAGTGAATATCCAAAAGTAAATAAAAGAATGATGTGCATTAGCATTATAATAACTCATGAATATGTTAATTATCTTGTCTTAAAATGAAAAAAATATTAATCATACATAATAAATATCAACACGTAGGAGGCGAAGACATCGCTGTTGAAAACGAAGTTGAACTTTTAAGAAATCATTATGAAGTAGAAGAATTATATTTTTCCAATAAGATAGAAAATATTTACGAATTTATAAAAATTGTTATTTTTAATTCAAATTCAAAAGGACTAAGTAAATTTAAAAAAAAGATTAATGAATTTAAACCAGATGTGGTTTACGTACATAATACATGGTTTAATGCGTCTTTAGGAATATTTAGTTATATGATAAAAAATAATGTTAAGTTTTTTTTGAAGATTCATAATTTTAGATATTTTTGTTCAAAAAATTTTTTACTTAAGAATCATTTAAAAAATAAAAATTTTTGTGAGGCGTGCGGAAAAACCCGATCAGATAATTTATTTTTCAATAAATATTTTCAAGAATCCTATTTCAAGTCATTAATGGTAATTAGGTATGGTATAAAATATTTTAAAATAATACAAAAAAATAGTTTTCCAATATTTGTTTTAACTAATTTCCATAAAAAATTTCTTCAAAACCTCGGTATAGAAAGCTCACGTATAAGAGTTGTAAATAATTACTTACACATAACTAATTCAGAAATATCTGATCATAAGGAGGATTATTTAGTATATGCAGGTAGGATTTCTGAAGAAAAAGGAGTTAAAGAATTGATAAATTCTTTTCTAGATTCAGAACTAAAAGATTATAAATTAAAAATAATTGGTGAAGGGCCAATTCTTGATGAGTTAAAAAATTCTAACCTTCCTGAAAGAATTGAATTTTTAGGATCTTTAACTAATTCTGAAACGCACAAAATTATAAAAAAATCAATTTGTGTTGTTAGCTCAACAAAGCTTTACGAAGGACAGCCAACAGTACTTTGTGAAGCATCATGCCTAGGGGTAGCATCTATATTTCCAGATAGTGAGGGAATATTAGAATTTTTTCCTAACAATACAGAACTCTCTTTCAAGCAATATAACTATGATGATCTTATAAAGAAGTTAAATTTGCTACAAGATCAAAACTTATGTTTTAGTGAAGGCAAAAAAAATCAAGACTACATTGTTAATTTTTTAAACGAAGGTACTTTACTTAGTAAGTATAAATTTTAAAAAGGTGAAAAATGGATAAAAAAATTTCTGTACTGCTGAGTGTATACAATGGAGAATACTACTTACCTACAGCCTTAAATAGTATTTGTAATCAAACATATGAAAATTTTGAATTTCTCATTATGGATGATTGTTCAGACGATAATTCTTATGAAATCTTAAAAGAATTTCAAAAGACAGATACAAGAATTAGGTTATTTAAAAACAAAAATAATTTAGGTCTTACAAAATCATTAAATATTTTGATTTCAGAATCAACAGGAGCATATTTTGCAAGACAAGATGTGGATGATATAAGCTTGGTTCAAAGATTTGAAAAGCAAATGGATTTATTAATAAATGAGAATTATGAAGTTTGTACTACTAGAGCCATAATAAGAGAAGATACAAGAATCACGCCAAATAAATCATTTTATTTACCAAAATATTTTGTTATGAATTTAAAAAATCCTTTTGTACACGGGTCATTAATGATAACGAAAAAAGCTCTAACTAATGTAGGGGGATACAATGAAGTATTCTATTATGCGCAAGACTATAAGCTGATGTCAGATCTTCTTGCAGCTGGACAAAAAATAAAAATAATAAAAGATCCTTATTATATTTTGAACATTAAAGACAATATTTCAACAAATTATAAAAAACAGCAACAGTACTATGCAGATTGTGTGAGAAAAAAAATACAACCTGAAAAATTAATTAAAAAATGAAGGTTGCAATTGGCTCACTAATTAAAAAAGGCCCTTGGGGTGGTGGAAATTTATTTATCGCTAATTTAACACAGTATCTTGAGAGTAAAGATGTAAAAGTTTACTTCGACTTAAAAAGAAAAGATTTAGACGTACTGCTCCTAATAGACCCAAGAAAAGATTCTTTGAATTCAACTTTTGACCATAAAGATATTAAGAACTATTTAGATTTAGTTAATAAGGATGCCATTGTAATTCACAGAATTAATGAATGTGATGAAAGAAAGAACACAAATTATATAAATAAGTTTTATTTAGAGGCAAACAAGGTAGCAAATTATACAATCTTTGTTAGTGAATGGATTAAGTCTATATATGAATCTTTGTCATCAGAAAAAATTGAATCTAGTGTCGTTATGACAGGAGCAAATCAAGAAATATTTAATTCTAGCAATTTAATTAGATGGGATAAAAACTCAAAATTGAAAATTGTAACTCATCACTGGGGAAACAATTGGAATAAAGGTTTTGATGTTTATAAAAAACTTGATGAAATGTTAATTACAAATGAATGGAAAAATTTGATTGAATTTACTTATATTGGAAATTTGCCTAGTAACTTCTCTTTTAAAAATGCTAATTATATTGCTCCTCTCAGTGGTCAAAGCTTGGCAGATGAATTAAAGAAACATAATTTGTATATTACAGCCTCATTAAACGAACCATCAGGAAACCACCACATTGAAGGTTCTCAGTGTGGTTTACCATTAATGTACATTAATAGTGGAGGTATTCAGGAATTTGCACAAAGTTTCGGAGTTGAGTATGAATTAGAAAATCTGGAAAAAGGGCTAAACACCATAATTGCAGATTATGATATGTATTTTGAAAAAATGAAAAGTTATCCATTCAATTCTATAAAAATGTCCGAAGACTATTTGAATATTTTTAAAAAAGCATTAAATGAAAATAAAAATGACAATACTTTATATGGTAAAAAGAAAATTAAAAAAATATTTTTTATGCTAAGTTATAAGATAAAAATATTTGCAAAAACTAACAATTCTGCATTTTTAATCTATAAGAAATTAATTCACATTTATACTATTTTAAATGAAAAATATGCAAAATAATTTAACAAAAATATATATCAATACCTATGCTGCTTTCTTAATAATGTATATGTTATTTGGTAGGTCATTTTCTGGAATTCAGATATTTAGTTTTAAACTGGGAGAATTGTTAGTAGGTTTTTGTCTATTATTTGGAATATTATTTTTTCCATATACAAAATACAAAACATTTACATGGAAATTTATTTTTAATTATAAAATATTCATATTGAGTAAATTGTTCATATTATCATTTATCTTGTCTTTAACATTTAACAGTGGGTCATTCTTTAATCTGTATAGCTATAGAAGCAGTTCCATAATATGGACAATTAATTTTATTTTTTTAGGATATTTTCTTTTTAATATTTTAGATGAAAATAGTTATTTTTTTAAGATTTTACCAACAATCCCAATTATTGTATATATTTTAAGCACGGTCCATTTTCCAGAAATTCTAATTAAATTTTTTAATGATTATTCTGATAAATTTGATTTTGTCAAAGGGTCTGATTTGTTATTAACATTTGTAGTTGTAACTTTGTTTGTTAGAAACAAATATAAGGATTCGCTGTTTGGTTTTACTTACTTTATATCTCTGAGTTCCCTTTTTGTTCCTTTATTTATTTATAAAAGCAAAGGAGCTTTTTTCCCAGGTTTACTTTTTATAATTTTTAATATTGTTTATTACAGAAAATTTATTTTTAATAACAAACTAAAGTCAGGTATTGTTTTAATTTTATGTATTCCAGTATTTTTAGTTTCTACTTTTAATTCATATGGAAATCTCACATTTAAGAAAATGGGGATGGATCAATACTCCCAAGAAGAAAATATAGCTAATGCAGTTCCAGATGCATTAAGCACAATACTTTCTGAAAAAAATACTTCTGAAATATTTGCATCTTTTTTTATTATGGATGGTAGATTGTATTCACAAGAACAGATGGCTAATTGGAGATTGCAAATTTGGCAAGACACTGTAAGAGATTTGTTTTGGAATGCCAGGTATTACCAAGATGAGCAAACCTATGGTCTAGTCAGAGATCAAGGTGGCTTAAGGAACGATTTAACATATTTATTTGGGTTTGGATACAACGAGATTTTGCCATCTATGAACCACTGGGAGAGACAAGGTACTGATGGCTCAAATCAAAATCCCCATAATTTTCTTATTTATGCACTAGGAAGGGGAGGATTTCTATTAGGTTCTCTTGTTATTTTGTTCAATCTTTCATTACTTTTGTTTTGGTATAAAAAACACAAAAACTTTTTAATCTTGTTATACATATTACCGATTTTATTTGCTGCATCCTTTGATGCTGCTCTTGAGAGTGTTAGATATCCGTTAATATACTTTTCTTTTTATGCATATTTCATCAAAAATAATATTGAAAAAGTGAAGAAAAACAAATAATTAGTTTTAAAATATCAAAGACATGAAAAAAGCGTTCATTACAGGAATCACAGGTCAAGATGGGTATTATCTCGCTAAGTTGTTATTGACAGAAGGATATATTGTCCATGGAGCTATTAGAAGGTCTTCTAATATAAATACAGCAAGAATAGATCCTCTTATTTCAGAGTATGGAGAATCGGGGAATTTTAATTTACACTACTCAGATCTATTAGACTCTGCTTCATTAAGTAATATAATTAATACCGTAAGACCTGACGAAATATATAATTTAGGAGCACAATCCCATGTAGCTGTTTCTTTCAGGAATCCCGTATTCACTTCTCAAGTTGGAACTCTTGGGTCAATATCTATACTAGAAGCAATTAGAACACTTGATTATGACGTAAAGTTCTATCAAGCCTCATCTTCAGAAATGTTTGGTGGAGAAGGAGAAGTTACACTCACTGAAAAATCACCATTTGATCCAAAAAGTCCTTATGCTGCATCAAAAGTTTTTGCTCATAATATTACAAAAATTTACAGAGATTCTTATGATATGTTTTGTGTAAATGGTATCTTATTTAACCACGAGTCACCTTTAAGAGGTGAAACATTTGTTACCAGAAAAATAACAAAAGCTGTTGGAAGAATATCTCAAGGAATTCAATCTCAGCTTACTCTCGGAAATTTGGAAGCATCGAGAGATTGGGGTTTTGCTGGAGATTATGTCAACGCTATGTATATGATGATGCAGCATTCAAATCCAGATGATTGGGTTATTGCAACTGGTGAAACCCATACAGTAAAAGAATTTTTAGAAATAGCTTTCGAAATAGTTGAGTTAAATTATAAAGATTTTATTAAAACATCTGAAAAATATTATAGACCAAATGAAGTTGACTATCTTTTAGGCGACCCATCAAAAGCTAAAAAAGAGTTAAGCTGGAATCCAAAAGTTAGTTTTAAAGATTTGGTAAAAATGATGGTTGAAAGTGATATTGAAAATGCTAAACAAGAAAAAGTTTTAATTGATAACGGGTTATTAAAACCAACATGGGAGAACTCTGTTTAAACATTTTGTTTATACCATTCATAAGTTTTTGCAAGACCATCTTCTAGATTTGTACCAGGTTCCCAGCCATATTTTTTGATAATACTGCTGTCAAGTAGCTTTCTAGGGTTACCATCTGGTTTTGAAAGATCAAATTTTAATTCTCCCTCAAAGCCAACCACTTTTTTTATAAGAATCGCTAATTCTTTTATACTTATTTCTTCAGAGCTGCCAACATTAATTAAATCTTCTGAAACATTATTTTCTATAATTGTTTCTATACTTTTAGCTAAATCATCTACATAGAGAAATTCTCTCAATGGCTCACCGCTTCCCCAAATACTATATTCAGATTCGCTATTATTTTTTGCTAGATGTATCTTATGAATTAAAGAGGGTATTACATGGCTATCCATTTCAGAAAAGTAATCATTTGGTCCATACAAATTTGTAGGCATAAGATTTATAACTTTATGCCCATACTGTAGTGCAAGAGATCTTCCTAATTCTATTGCTGTAAGTTTCGCCATTGCGTATGGAGAATTTGTAGGTTCAAGCTTACCTTCCATAAAATTAGATTCTTTGATTGGGTCCTTTGCATTCAGTGGATAAATACAACTACTACCCAAATTTATAATTGTTATATTTGAATAATTTAAACAAGCTTCAAGAACATTGGTATTAATTTTTAGATTTTCGATTAAAAACTCAACTCTTTGGGTATTGTTTGCATGGATCCCGCCTACTTTAGCTGCTGCATTTATAAGTATGTCGGGCTTCTTTTCTTCTATTAACTTTTTTGTCTCATCAAAGCTAAATAAGTTTGTATCTTGTCTAGTAGATTTTACTACCTCGTATGAATCTAAATTACTAAACATCCTCACACAAGAAGATCCTACAAGTCCATTTGAACCAAGTACTAGAACTCTTTGAGGGGTACCCATAAATTAACTATACCCTGTTTTCCCTATCAAAAATAATATTTTCAAGTTTTGTATTAAACACATCTAAAGAGTATTCTCTATATATTTTATTTTTAGCATTCTCAACTACAAAATTTAATTTATCTCTATTTTCATGTAGGTAGTTAATTTTTTTCTTCCATAAATCGATTTCATTTTTTTCTATGAAAAAAATAGATTCTTCATCTTTAAAACTATCATTATCCCAAAACCCCTCAGTTTTAGTTATAAGTAAACCTGTTCCTGCTGCCATAGACTGAAGAGAAACACTTTGTCCGGAAGGTTGATAAGTTTCTAGCAAAGGATTTATAACTAAAAAACTACTTTGATAATAGAATCTTATTTCTTCATCATTCAATTCATAATCATTCCAACTACCGTTTATTAGCTTTACATTCTCGGGTAAATCAATTTTATTTATATTTTTAGTTATAAAAACAAAATTAAAATTACTCATATTTTTTGCCAGATTTATCAAAAATTCGTAATCTCTATTTCCATCATTTCCTATGAACATTATTTGTGAATTATTTTTATTAACCTTAATATCTTTAGACCAAAAATCATAATCCACAGAAAATGGTAGAAATATGAAATTTTTTGCTTGATTTTTATTAACATTTTTTTTGCTATTTTTATACTCACCTTTTCCTAGGAATATTAAGTTTTTAGACAATTTTATTAAGATTCTTATAAATAGTTTTTGCAAAAAATTAACAATGATATTACCTTTTTTCTTACTAAACAATCCCATAACTATTACGTAAATATCAATATTTTTAAAAACCTTGATATAAAAAAGAAATGGCAACAGTGAAATTGCCAATCGGTCATTTGTAATCACAACTTTATTCGAATTAACTAATATATTAAGATTTTTCTTATTTAAAATTTCGCAAAAATAAAAAGGTAAATTAGTTAACTTTCTTAAAATTTTATCAATTATTTTTAGAAAAACTTTTATTCCAGTGGGATTGAAATTTTCTGATTCCATTTCAATTAACTCAATAGCCATTTTTTGTTCAGAAAAATAAAATAATGAATAAAAAAATTCCTTAGCTTTGTAAGTGCCTTCTTTTATTTTTATAGTCCGACCTGACCCAAAAACATAAGTTAAAGTATTTTTATTCATTAAAAACAATTCTATGATAGCTTTTTTTAAATTAAAAAAATCAATTTTTTTTAAAATACAACATTAATCTTAAGTATTGTATGTGTGGATTTATTGGAATATTATCAAATAACTTAATTAATGAAAATTATCTAGAAAAATCTAATAAACATTTAATTTGTAGAGGACCAGATAATAAGAAAGTATTAAATTCAAATCTCCTGGAAATGTTTGATGTAAATATTGATATCAATTTATCAGCAATTTTTAATCGATTATCAATTATTGATCTGACTGAAGCAGCGAATCAACCAATGGTTTCAAAAGAATATGGAACTATGGTTTTGTTTAATGGTGAAATTTATAACCACAAAGAACTCAGAATAGATCTTGAAAGTAAAGGGGTAAAATTTAACTCTAATCATTCAGATTCTGAAGTTGTATTAAATGGTCTTTCTACAGAAGGTATGAGTTTTATTAGTAAACTTGTTGGACAATTCTCTATATTTTTTTTAGACAGCAAAAATATTAAATGTTACTTGATTAGGGACAGACTTGGTCAAAAACCATTATTTTATTTTCTTGATAATGAAAGTTTAAAATTTAGTTCTAATCTAAAGTCTCTTT
>MDSV01214025.1_pt1 | contig 41680 bp, 40 predicted proteins | sample 810851 | NCBI WGS metagenome assembly MDSV01 (sample SAMN05326640, study PRJNA326480) | marine metagenome | isolation source: seawater | place: Atlantic Ocean: North East | collected 2012 | reverse complement strand
TCCATTATTTAAAAGAATATGATGCAAATGATTATTATCTGCAGAAAACGGAGATTTTTTTCTAATTACACGAACAAACATTACTCTTAATGTGTCCATAACAGGCACACTTATCATAGAAATAGCAACAACAGGCATATTTTCAATTTTTATTGAAAATATCTGAACAACATTAGCATTTGGCGCAGATGTTATATGTGTTATAAGAAAAGTTGCCATCCAAAATCCTAAAAAAAGAGAGCCTGCATCTCCGACAAAAAGTTTTTTACCCTTTGAGAAATTATATCTAATAAAGATTATACAACTAGCAATCAATATTACAGCAACAGAGGCCAAGGTGTAAAATTGATTGATATGATTTATTTGCAATAATGAAAAGAAAAAATAAATCGAAAAAATTGCTAAGTATCCATCAATTCCATCGGTCAAGTTAATAGCATTCATGATTGATAAATAAACAAATGAGGTAAAGATAAGCCCAGGAATAAATCCAATAGAATTTACACCCAAGAATCCATTCAAATTGTAAATTATTGGAATGGTACTATTTGAGTATAACAGCATTAAAATCAAAAAGGTTAATATTATATATTTATTAAAAGGAGCTATTTCTGTAAAATCATCATAAAATCCAAGTACAGAAACAAGTATTGAGGTAGCAACAAGAGGGCTAAAATTAGAAAACTCGGTAAAACTTACATTGTCTAAGACAAGAGCAGCTACCATAATTATTGCTGCGTACACAATGCCACCTCCAGTAATTACTTGACCTTTATGAGATGCTCTTTTGTTTTGATTTTTTACTAGATTATATTTTTTGGCAAAAACTAAATATCTAATAAATAAAAATCTGGAAACTAAAATTGTTAGTATAAATATTCCTATGTAATATGAAATGTAAGTAGTACTCATAATATATTCAAATTTAAGAATTAATTATGATATATATTGCGGAAATTATAATGTCTATTAGATAAATAGAGTTAATAATAATAATTTTCTATCTTAAACTTATGATTCTTGATTTATTTAAATCTAAGCCAACTTTAAAGGAACTAATTCCTAATGGATTTGTGGATATTCATTCTCATATCTTGCCAGGTATTGATGATGGGGCAAAAAATGTGGAGGAATCGCTATTACTTATAAGTGAAATGCAAAAATTAGGTTTTTCAAAAATTATTGGAACTCCCCACACCTACTCCGGAGTTTACAATAATACATCAGAGTCAATTGAAAAATCTTACAAAAAACTAGGTAAAAATATAACTAATATTGAATTAGATTTTGCCTCTGAATATATGTTAGATAATTCATTAATTGAAAACTTAAGAAACAAAAATATATTGTGTTTAAAAGAGAATTATATTCTTGTAGAAATGAGTTATATTTCAGCACCAAATAATCTTTATGAAATAATCTTTGAAATCAAAACAAATGGCTTTATCCCCGTCTTAGCACACCCTGAAAGATATTCGTTTTTTCATAATAATATTAAAGAATTTTATAAACTAAAAAAACATGGCTGTTTTTTTCAAATTAATTTACTGTCTTGTACTGGATATTATGGTGCTCAAGTTTTAATAATGATTAACAACTTATTAAAAAATAAAATTATAGATTTTGTAGGTAGTGACATACACAATTTAAATCATATTAAGGCTTTTGAAAAAAATGTGCTAATTAATAGGAATCACATTGAGGACTTGGGCAAATGTATAGAAAGAAATAGCTTGTTTATTTAAACTATACTTTTATTTATCTGCCGAGTACCCATATCCATAACCATAATTATATGAATATTTATAACCGTATTGATAACCATATTGATAACCATACTTGTATCCATATGAATTACTTTGACCGACAGAATTTAAAACTATATTAATATTGGGAAGTTTTTTTTGAACATGACAATCAGTAATAAATTCCATTAATTTATATTCGGTAAAATTAGCTCTGACCATGTAAATAGTTGAATCGATATAATTAGAGATTTCAAATGTGTCAGAAACAAGCAGGCATGGAGCTGAATCAATAACGATATAATCATATATAGATTTCATTTTATTTATAAACTTTTTAAATTTGTCTGAAGCAAGTTGTTGTGTGGGATTAGGCGGAATTGAACCAGAAAGCATAATATCAATATTGTTTTTTTGAATTATGTAATCTTCATATGAATCATTTTTTTTATATAAATAATCCGAAAGACCTAAAAAATCATTTTTATTTAAATTAAAAAGTTTATGAATTTGTGGATTTCTTAAATCAGCTCCAACCAATAAAACGCTTTTTCCTTTTCCAGCTAATAAACTAGCTAAATTAACAGAACAAAGGGTCTTTCCCTCACCCTTTACGGATGAGGTAACTAGAAAGGTTTTGTTTAAATTTTCATTATCAATATTTGTGAACTTTAAATTTGCTAAAATCATCCTAACACTTTCAGCAATCGGAGATCTGGATTCATTTATTGAAGCAGATAAAATAGAATTATCATCTATGAAAGGAATCTCACCAATTATCGGTAATTCTGGAAGAAAGGATTTTAAATTTTGTTTTGTATGAATCTTATTATCAAAATAAAATCTTAAAAATAAAAAAGAAAAAGGAACTAAAAAGCCAAGTATTAAGCCAAGTAGATAGGTGTTTTTTGTATTTGGAAAAACAGATTTTGATGTTGATATTCTTGCACTATCAATGATTTTTATTGATGGCTTTACTACAGCAAAATTAATTGCTGCTTCTTCTCTTTTTTGCAATAATAGCAGAAATAAAGATTCCTTAATTTCTAATTCTCTCTCAATTGATCTAAGAATCTTTTCATTTTCAGGGATATTTTTATAGGCGCTTGTAAATTCATCTTCTTTAGCCTTTAAATTTTCAATTGTTACATCAAGGCTTTTTTCATAATTCAACACTGAATTTGTAATATTATAATGAACCTTGTCAATTTGATTTGTTAAGTTGACTATAAATGAATTATTTAAACCTGCGCCAGCATTCAAAAATTTATTTCGTTCGCTTATTAAATTATTGTATTCCGCAATTGACATATTAATACTAGAGTTCTCAATTCCAATGTTTATAGGTAATAACTCATATTTATTAAATTCAATTAAACTCTGAAACATTGTCAACAAATCTTTTTGTGATTTTGATTCAAAAAGTTCCGATCCATAAATATACTTTTGATTAACTTGAAGGGTAGCATCAGATTTTATGTCTGTTAGGGAGTTTGTTTCTTTAAATAGTTGTCTTTTTAACTCAATTTTATTTAATTCAACTGTCAAGAAATCAGATCTGGTTTTTGTGAAATCGATAGTTCTCTTATGCTCTAATTGTCTGTCATTAATTCCATCATTATCAAACTCATAAATTAGCGTATTAATGAAGTCATTAGCAATCTTAGAATTAGAGTGCCTAAATTTTATTATCAGTTGATCACTGGATGAACCAGCAGGAATAATAGTTGTATTTAAAAGTGCTTTTTTGATTACTGATTCAACTGGAAAGAACTTAATAATTTTTTTGGAATCAATATCAATATTATTATTGTTTAAAGTCAATTCAAAGGGTAAATCATGAGATGTATTTATTGTTGTATAATTTGAAAATTTATAGGAATCTTTTAAATCTCCAGATGAATTGAAAACATCAATAAACATAAAATTTTGTTCGAAGAAAATCTCAAATGATTTTTTTATTTTTGATATATCTACATCATCTTTTAAGCTAAAATCATAGTCCAGGAACCAGTCATCTTTGTGATTTTGAGTAGATTTTAGATTACCTGAAGTGTAAAATTCAATATTGTGATTTAGGGAACTTACAACTTTTTCATTAAGAGTGTGTGAGCTTAAAACACCGATTTCGTTATCTAAATTAATCATAGACCTATTAAATATTGTCATTGATGTGGGTAAAGCCATATCAGAATCATTCGCTTTATCTATAATTTCAATTTTAGCAGATGATTCATACAGAAAAGTTGAATACCTTAAATACAGAAATGAAGCTCCTAATGATAAAATCATAGCAATTATAAAGTACGGCCAAAAAGATAAATACCTGTAAAATTCATCTAAGAACAATTTAGATCCAGTTTTGAGACTTTCGTTGTTATCTTTTTTCATAAATATGATCTAGTTAGAAATTACGATTATAGATGATAATATAAAAGAAAGTAAACTTAGTAAGGTGCCTGAGTTTCCTATTACTCCAGCATTTTTTATTCTAGTTTTATTTGGGTTTACAATAATAACATCACCAGAAAAAATCTGATATGATTTACTTTGAATAAAATTAGAAGAGGTCAAGTCAATATTAAATACCATTTTCTTATTATCTACTTCCCTTATTAATAAGATATCATCACGCTTCGCCGTAATGGTTAAATCGCCAGAAATAGCTATAGCTTCAAATATATTTAAATTGTTTTTTAAAAATTCGTATCTACCAGGACTATTTACCTCGCCTATTATACTAAAATGAGCATTAGCTAACTTAATATCCACGTGAGGCTTAGTGAAAAATCCATTATTTATTAAAAAATTATATATCTCATCCCTTATCTGATTAATGGACTTTCCCTGAACACTAAATAAACCGATAGATGGGAATGAGATATTACCATTTACATCCACTTTGTAACCATTAAATAATATATCGTCTTTTGAAGAAATTTTTGAATTAACCAAATTATCAGGACTAAATGATTTAGTTACCTCTACATGATCAGGTTTAATATCAATTTTTAGAATATCGTCAACTTTAATCAAGTATTCTACATAGTTGCTTTTGAGTTCTGAATTATTATTTAGATCTTGAACATATAATATATTCTTTGAGGATGAGCATGAGGATAAAAGAAAAACTAAAATAATAAACGTAAAAAATAATCTATCCATAGAACTGCATTTAATAAAGCGAAATTAAAAAAATATATTAGTATATTATAATTAAAGTAATTTTTATTCAAAATGTTAAATCCAGAAGAAAAATTTATTATTGATTTACTTTTCGGCGAAAAAATAATCGACAAAAAAAGATTTGTGTCAATTAATTATGAGAAATTAGTAAAATTTGCTAGCGCTCACTTAATACTTCCTACAATTTACTTTAAATTAAAATCAAAAAACTATTTAAATTATGTTCCGAAAGATTTTCTAGAATTTATTAGTGAAATTTATAAACTTAACAGAGAGAGAAATTTAATATTAAATGATGAAATTTTATTCATTTCAAAAATTTTAAAATCAAATAGAATCAAACATATTTTTTTAAAAGGTTCATCTTATATAAAAAATAACATATTTGATGATATTGGGGAAAGAATGATTGGAGATATAGATTTTCTTGTTTCTGAAAATGATATTCACTTAACAGCAAAGGTTTTAGAAAAAAATAATTATTCAACAAGAATCAAATACAAATACTGGAAAACAAGTCATATTCCTAAATACGTAAACCCAAAAAAAGTTTTTGCTATTGAACCCCATATCGAAGTTCTATCCTATCCAAAAAGAAAAGTTTTGGATGCAAAAGAAATTATGAATTGTAATGAGCCTTATAATAGAGAGGTATTACAGGATATAAGCATTCTTAATTATCAAATAAATGATAATGGGCATTTGAAGGCATCATATAGCTACAGGACAATTTATGATGTGTTTATAATTTCTAATAATTGTAAAAATTTTTATAAGAATAATTACATTAAGAGATTTTATATAATTACAAATTATTTGGGAATTTCAAGTTTTAACATAAAAGAGGGTTGGGGGGATAAACTTTTCAAACTCAGATTTATTTTAAAAAGAAAATATAAGACTTTATTTTTAATCGATAGTTTGATCTGTGAAAAGTTAATTTTTTTTAGAAAAATACCTAAACAATTAATAGAATTTATAATTAATTACAGATACAGAAAAGGTGTAATAAAAAAATTATTTAAGTAAATTTTTAGTCCAATCAATATTATTTAAATACCAATTGATTGTTTTATCAATTCCATTTTCAAAATTTATGAGAGGCTGCCATTTTAATTCTGATCTAATTTTACTTGAATTAATCGAGTATCTAAAATCATGACCTGGCCTATCATCAACAAATTCAATTAAGGATAATGAATGGCCTTTTTCATTACCTAAAATTTTATCAGTCATTGAAATTAAAATTTTTGTTAAATCTAAATTACTTATTTCATTTGAACCACCAATACAATAAGATTCTCCAACCTGACCATAATGCAAAATCTTGTCAAGTGCCGATACATGGTCATCAACGTATATCCAATCTCGGATATTACTTCCATTACCATAAATTGGTAGCTTTAATCCATTTACTATGTTATGAATAAATAGTGGTATTAACTTTTCAGGATGCTGATAAGGCCCAAAATTATTTGAACAATTAGTAACAATTACAGGTAAATTATATGTGTTTAAGTAAGATTTTACAAAATGATCTGATGCTGCTTTTGAAGCTGAATATGGTGATTGAGGATTATATTTGCTGTTTTCATTAAACTTTCCTGACTTATTCAATGACCCAAAAACCTCATCTGTAGAAACATGAATAAACAACTTATCATGGAAATTTTTTTTCCAAACACTTTCAACAGAGTGAAGTAAAGACAGTGTGCCCTGAACATTGGTTTTACAAAAAATAAAAGGATTTTTGATAGAATTATCAACATGAGACTCCGCAGCTAAATGTATTACATCAGTGATATTGAAATCATGTAGAATTGAAATAATATTTTTTGTATTGGTAATGTCCTCTTGAATAAAATGATAATTATCGATTAATTTCAAGTCTTTTAAGTTTGAGGAATTACCTGCATAGGTCAAAGAGTCTAAATTATAGATATTGTATGCTCTGTACTTATGGACAAAATATCTTACTAAATTTGATCCAATAAAGCCTGATCCCCCTGTAATTAAAATATTTTTAGTCATTTAAAAGTTGTAAACATTTTTCAAAACCTTGTTTGTAGTTCTGAATATTAATATTATAGTGCAGTTGAATTTTATTAGTATTCATTACAGAAAATTCAGGTCTAGTAGCTTTAAAGCTATGATTCTCAATTTTTATTTTATTAATTTCATTGGATGAATATATGTGTTTTTTTAAAAATAAAACAATATCATACATTGACAAACTGCCCTGATTACAAAAATTATAAATTCCAGGCTTCCATTCTCTTTCAAAAATTATTTTCATTATGCTATCGGCAAGATCATACGCATATGTAGGTGAAGATTTATGATTATAAATAGCATCGATTGGTTCTCTAGATTTAAATTTTCTCATAATTCTTTTGAAAAAGTTTTTTCCATGAATTGAATATAACCAGGAAGTTCTAATTATAATTGAATTTGGATTATATTTTAAACAATTTATTTCAGAATTTAATTTAGTTGTGCCATAAAAATTAATTGGACATACAGCTGATTTAGCTTCACATAATTCTTCTGGACTAGATTTGTAAACAAAATTGGAGGAAATATGGAAAAGTTTACATTTATTATTTCTTGACCATTTTGCAAGCTCCTTTACTGCTAAATTATTTACTTTATTTGCAATTTCATTGTTATTTTCACAATAATCAACATCAGTAATAGCAGCACAATTTATTATGATATTTGGCGTAAAAAAATCTAGAGAAGTTTGAATTTTGTCTGTTTGAAGAAAATTTAGATCATTTTTTTTTAAAAATATCCAAGTAAATTGTGAAAATTCATTTGAAATAGTATAGATTTCCTTACCCAACTGACCATTTGAGCCTGTTACTAAAATTTTCATTAAAATAAAATTTCTAAATTCTCAAGGTATTTTAGAGCTAAATCTTTATCAGAAATTATAATATTTTTTTCGTCAAAAGACCAATGAATATTTAATTCTGGATCATTGTATTTAATACCTGATTCATGGGATTTAGAGTATACATTATCAACCTTGTAATGAACAATAGCATATTCGCTTAAAACTAAAAATCCATGAGCAAAACCCTTAGGAATAAATATTGATTTATTCTCTTTAGATGATAATATAATTGAATGATATTTTTTATAGGTTTTTGAATCTTTTCTTAGGTCAACAGCAATATCTAATATTTTTCCACTTACACATTTTAAAAGCTTTGACTGAGAATATGGTGGGTTTTGAAAATGCAAACCCCGAATTACACCCATTTTTGAATATGAGATATTTTCTTGTATAAAATTAATATTTTCTAATACTTTTTTAAAAGAATGTTTGCTAAATGATACTTGAAACATACCTCTTTTATCAAAATGTGATATTTCATCAAAAATATATAGGCCTTTAAAGTTAGTTTTCTTAAACTCCATTATTAACTAGATTTGATAAGTATTGTGAATATTCATTAATATCCATTTTGGAAATAATTTTTTGTAGTTTACTATAATCAATAAAATTATTTTTTAAGGAAATTTCCTCAATACAAGCAATTTTTAGCCCTTGTCTTTTTTCGACTGTTTGAACAAAATTTGATGCTTCTAGGAGAGAATCGGGAGTTCCGGTGTCCAACCATGTAAAACTGGGTTTTAAAATTTTTATGTTTATTTTTTTTTGTTCCAAATAAATATTATTAACAGATGTTATTTCTAATTCATTTCTAAGACTAGGTTGAATTGTTTTGGAAATTTCTATTACCGAATTTGGGTAAAAATACAAACCAGCAACAGCGAAATTACTGATAAATTTTTTTGGCTTTTCAATAATTCTTTTTGGATTAGCATCTTTATCAAACTTGATCACACCATATCGTTCTGGATTTTTTACATAACTGCCAAAAATTGTTCCAACTCCTTTCCGATTTAATTGATCAATCGCTGTATTCAAAATATTACTTTCCTCAAAACCATGAAAAATATTATCTCCTAAAATTAGACATACATTATCATTACCAATAAATTCCTCAGCAATTATAAATGCTTGAGCAATGCCTTCAGGTTTTTTTTGAATTTTATATGAAATCGAAATACCAAGGTTTTTTCCGTTACCAAACAAATTTTTATAATTATCTATGTCAGTAATTGTAGAAATAATTAAAATATCTTTAATGCCTGCCAAAAGTAATGTAGACAGTGGATAGTATATCATTGGTTTGTCATAAACACATAATAGTTGTTTAGATATAACTTTAGTAATAGGAAACAATCTTGTTCCTAGGCCTCCTGCTAAAATAATGCCCTTGATCATAAAATAATATTTTTTTATAAAACGATTATAATAATTTAATATTTTAAGTTACTAATTAATTATGTTCAATATTTTTAGGAAGATCCTTAAAAACTCTGAAGATTAATTTTGAGTTTGGTGAAAATATATTAATTATTGTAAAGAAAATTAATATCAAATCTGTTTTAAAGGAAATGTTTTTTAAGTACCATAACTCTAGTTCGCCTTTATATGGAGATATAAATTTTGCATAAAACTCAGATTTATCAATTTTTGTTTCAGACAATAATTTTTCTTCGTCCCTAAAAATAATAGACCCTATCCCGCTTAATCCTGGTTTAGAATCATAAATTTTTTCTTTTACGTGTTGTGGGTAAGGGAAAAAAGTTTTATCAACCAAAGGTCTAGGACCAATAATACTCATATCACCCTTCAATACATTAACCAATTGGGGTATTTCGTTAATTTTGGATTTTCTTAAAAAAACACCCATAGGGGTAATTCTTGGATCATTTCTAACTGTATGCAGCCCTCCCTCCATTTTTGAACTATTTTTTAGCATTGTTGCAAATTTCCATATTTTAAACTTTCTATTTTTATAACCTATTCTGTCCTGAAAATAAAAAATATAGTTTTCCCCTGTTAATAAAAGTCCAATAATTACAGGTGTAAGAAATGGCATTAGTATAAATATCGCTAGAAACGATATAATTAAGTCAAAAAATCTTTTAAATATAAACTTATACATGAACTCACATTTTTTGATCAAGGTTTTTCCCCGTGTGGGTATGATTAAATGTCTTAATATATTTTGATAGAAGATTAACTATATCATTTTTATTATAATTTTTTTGTTTAAAAAGATTATTTAACTGCTCTAAAAAAAGAAATATATTATCTTTTGATTTATTACCGTGAATAATGCCCAAACTATTAAAACTATCATTATTTATTTTGTCAGACTCCTCATAAAACTCTTCAAACAATTTTTCACCCGAAGTATCTGTTTTGAAAAAATACACTGGATAGGGGGAATTATCGTCTAAATTAATAATTTTATTTCTTGCTTCTTCATCTGAATTACAAATAATAATTTCTTTATTTAGATATTTGAATAATTTTAGTGTTATATCACTAAAATTTTTCATGGAGGTTTGAGGTAGTTTTGGAAAAAAAATATCACCACTTTTTCCCAATAAACATGCAATCATACAAATCTGACCACTTTCTTCGGGTGATACAAAGTAACGTTTGACATCAGATGGACAAGATATAGGCTGTTTATTTAAAATCCTCTTTAAATGACCTTCTAAAAGAGAGCCATTAGAAAATGCAACATTCGCAAATCGAGCTGTGGTTATATTAAGCTTATCAGAGTAATTCATTATCATATTTTCCATTAATTTCTTTGATGCACCCATAATATTAACCGGGTTAGCTGCTTTATCTGTTGAAACGCAAAAAAAGTGTTTGGGTTTATTTTCAACCAAAATATCCATTAATTTTTTTGCTTTAAGCAAATTGTTTTCAATCATGGATTGAATGGAAAAAATATCTTTTTCACTTCTTACATGTTTATGTGCAGCAAAATTAGCAACTATATTGAAAGGTTTATGATGCATAAACATTTTTTCAAATGCAGAATCGGAGAAACTCATCGGATATGTAAAGTATTCATCAGGAACATATTGATTATTTGTACTTCTTAAAAGTCTTGTAAGCTCAGTAAGACCGTTTTCGTTGGTATCTACAACTACAAGTTTTGAGGGTTTGTAATTTAAAATTGATTTTATGAAGGATGAACCAATTGTCCCCGCGCCCCCTATAACCAATACAGATTTACCAAATATTTTGTCGTTTAAAGAATTAAAATTATCATCAATATCCTGCTGAAACAAACTTTCTTTTCTTTCGGTAATATGTCCTTTAATAAAAAAATCGAGATCAATAAAATTCATTTTTATAATATTTGAGTGTTAAATGGATGTTTAGAGAGAGGGAACTTAACCAACGGGTGATAGTCTTCAAGTTTATTTTCAATTTTGGCATGTCTGATATCATGTGCTATCTCAATTGCATTTCTTGTTTCACCAATCCTAAAACCACGATTTTCTAAAACATTTCTATATGAATCTGTGTGTAAATCTGTGAATCCATCACTAAATTCTAACTCATCACCATCAATTTTAATTGATCTATAGGTTCGTTTGCCCAAGTCAGTAACTTGTTTAGGCAGACAATCTTCATTAATACTCAAAAACCACCGAACTCTCGCATTTTTCAAATTCATTATACCACTAGCTCTATCGTGATTATGTAAATGAACTTTTTGGTCTTGAAATTCACCAAAAATCCATGTTAACATATCAAAGAAATGAATCCCAATATTTGTAGCTATTCCTCCAGATTTTGATATATCACCTTTCCAAGATGTGTAATACCATTTACCCCTTGATGTAAGATAAGTTAGGTCAATGTCGTATATTTTATTTTTAGGACCATTTTTTATTTTTTCTTTTAAGAATATGATTGTTTTATGCAACCTTAATTGTAAAATCGAATAAATACATCTATTAGTTTCGTTTTCTATTTCTTCTAGTGAATCAATATTCCAAGGGTTTAAAACAATAGGCTTTTCACAAATTACATCAGCATTGTTTCTAAGACCAAACCTTATATGACTGTCGTGCAGATAATTTGGAGAACATACACTGATGAAATCAATTTTTTTGTTATTTTTTTTTAGTTTTTGAATGTGTCTATCGAATCTTTCAAATTCAACAAAGAAAGAAGCGTTTGGAAAAAAACTATCAATTATTCCTACTCCGTCATAGGGATCGTATGCCGCAAGTAATGAATTTTTAGTTTCTTCAATTGCTTTCATATGTCTTGGAGCAATGTAGCCTGAGGCTCCAATTAATGCAAAATTTTTCATAATGAAATTTTTATAACTTTATTATTTTTTAAATGGTATATAGATTTACTTTCTTTACATACTGCTTTACCATTTTTATCAAACTCTAACCTGTGTCCAAATTCACTCATGTAACCAACTAAACGGGCAGGATTTCCAATCACAAGTCCGTAATCTGGAATAGATTTGGTAACAACAGCGCCAGCTCCAACAAATGCATATTTTCCAATATTTACTCCACAAATAATTGTTGAATTTGCTCCAATTGAAGCACCCAAACCTACATGTGTTTTTATGTACTTATCTCTTCTAATTATATTGCTTCTGGGATTAATAATATTAGTAAATACCATAGATGGTCCCAAAAACACATTGTCTTCACATATTACACCTGTATAAATACTAACATTATTTTGAACCTTTACATTTTTACCTAATACAACATCAGGCGATACGACAACATTTTGACCTATATTACAATTATTTCCAATTTTACAATTTGACATAATATGTGAAAAATGCCAAATTTTGGTTCCATCTCCAATCATACAATTTTTGTCAATTATAGCTGAATCGTGTGAAAAAAATTTTTTATGACTCATTATTTGTTTTTTATGTTTAAATTATTTTCCAATTTTTCAAATCTCCACTTGGATTCCATTTTAATTTCTTTCGTGCTTTTTTGTCTGAAAAAGTCAGGTTATTTGAGAGCTTATCAATTTTATCTGAGTTTACAGGTAAAAATATTAATATATCACCCAATATACCAAATAATCTAGCTAGCCAAATAGGAATACCAAATGGTTTTGGTTTGTTTAATTTACAACAAATTGATTCTTCAATATCCCTTATTTTATATTTTTTACCGTCGGTTAAATTGTAAGTGCCATCCTGATTATTGATCTTAGATAAGAATTTAGCAATATCACTGGCAAAAACTATACTTTTTTCGGCATTTCCATTTCCAATCGATAGATATGAACCATTCTTAATTGAATTAATCATTCTAAATAAATTACCTGGAGGGTTAAATGAAAAAATAAGTGGTAAACGCAAAATCAATAATTTGATATTATATTTTTTAGCCCAAATCTGCAAAAACTTCTCTGCCTTAATTTTACTTTTGGAATATGCTGATTTCCCATCCAATGGATGATTTTCATCTATTAAATTTCCAGTTTTCAATCCGTACACAGCGACCGAACTAATAAAAACAAAATTTTTAGGTTTCTGATTGAAACTTTCAATCCATTCACATAAATTTTTGGTTCCTATGTAATTAACTTTTTCATAATCTATACTTTCATTTTTATGTTTGTTGTGAGCAAGGCCTGCAGAATGTATAACAAAGTCTATGTCATATGGAATTTTTACAGAATTTGGAATTCGACAAGTTAATGATTTTACAATATCATTACTTTTTGACCTGCCAATTCTTAGAACTTTATTTTTTATTGATAAATTTCTATATATTTCTGTACCTAAGTATCCCGAGGAACCTGTTAAAAGAAAATTCATCAATAATTTTTAAATAAATTAATATATTTTTCAGAAAGATATTTTATACTGTGATTTTTGGACACATAGTATTTGCCTAAATTACCCATTTGTGTTCTTTCTTCTTTTGTCATTTTATAAAATTTTAAAATACCATCCACAATTGATTTAGAACAATCAGGCTTAACTATTATTCCACATCCAGAAAGTTCAACTGGATCTTTTATAAAATTATTTGAATCCAGTATTGGTTTTCCCTCAATCATATAATCAAAATATTTATTAGCTGAAACCCCATGCTTGAATAATGGAGAATTATTTCTACCAACAAAGCATATATCAAATTTTTTCACAGCCGATGAAACTTGATTTTTACTAATTTTTGAAAAGAAATTAATATTTTTTAAGTTATAGCTACGCTTTACCAATTCATCTTTTAAATATCCATCTCCTATGATAATAAAGTGAAATCTATTATCGTTTTTTAACAAAATGGCTGCATCAACAAAAAATTCAAGAGCATTAGCTAGACCTATTGTACCAGTATACCCGATTATAAATTTACTTTTCGGTATCTTTGATGAAATATAATCAGGAAGTTTTTCAGGTTTTAAGACTGAATGGTCCAGTCCGTTTGGTATGTAAATAAATTTTTCACCAGCTTCAGCCACCTTCTCAAAATGATTTTTAGCATTTGGAAGAAGAGATATTATTTTATCAGACTTTCTATATCCAAATTTTTCAAACCATGCAATAAATTTTACAGCTGGATGATTTATACTTTTTTTTCCTAAGTGAATTAAAGTTAATGGCCATAAATCTCTTATCTCAAAAAACAATGCTTTTGAAGAATAAAATACTTTTAAAAAAAATGCTGTTAGAATTGGAAAAATTGGCATTGATGATACAATAATAATATCAGGTTTTCCAATTTTCGAAATTGGCAAAAAAATTAGTTTTAAAGAAAAAATCAAAAAGCTCCAAAACCTAAAAATTGATTTAGGATTGTAATGAGGAACTTTAACCCAACAAAATCGCGTTGAATCATAATATTCAACTTCAAAATTTTTTTTTACAGTAGGTAGTGTTTTGAACACATGATTAAATGAGCCTGAAATTATTGACACATTGTAACCTTTTCTAATCCAATATTTGCTAAAAAAATAATGTCGCTCTCCCCATCCTGATTTAGGATTTCCTGCAAACTGATTAATTACCCAGATATTTTTTTTCATTATTCAATTAAATTTTCCAAACTTTTTCTGATGATTTTAGTAGCATTTCCTCCTCCGTAAAAAACATGTTTTTTTACAAATTTTTTAGATTCCAGTTTATTAAAAGCTTTTAAAATAGATGATAATTTTGTTCCAGAAATTATATTGTAATTATTTTCAACTAATTCAGACCATTCTGTTTCGTTTCTCAGGGTTATACAATATTTTTCAAAGAAAAATGATTCTTTTTGTAGCCCACCGCTATCCGTTAAAACTAATTTGCAATTTTGTAATAATTTAATCATATCCAAATATCCAACTGGTTCGATACAATCAAAATTGATTTTTAATTTGTTAGATTCTAGCAGTTTTTTGGTTCTAGGATGTAGAGGAACTATTACTTTATATTTATCATTAATTTGATTCAATGCATTGACAATTCCCTTTAATTTATCAAAATCCTGTGTGTTTTCTTGCCTATGAAAAGTTGCTAGGATAAAATTATCATTATTCAATTTTAATTTGTCTATTATTGAATTGTTATTCTTTATTTTAGAATAATGAATTGCGGCATCTTCCATTACATCCCCTGAAATTATAACCTTTGTATCTTTATTTACTAACCCCTCAATTTCCAGGTTATTATATGAGTTATCAGTAGGACAAAATAGCACATCGCTGATTCTATCAGTGATAATTCTATTAATTTCTTCTGGCATTTTCATGTTATAACTTCTAAGTCCTGCTTCAATATGAATTACCCCAATATTGATTTTTTTTGCTGCTAATGCTCCAGCTATTGTTGAATTAGTATCTCCATATACAAGAACAAAATCTGGCTTTTCACTCATACATATTTCTTCAATTCCAATCATCATTTTAGCTGTCATCTCAGCATGAGATTTACCATTTATATTTAAATTATATTTTGGTTTTGGTATTTTCATCTCATCAAAAAAAATATCACTCATATTTGGATCGTAATGTTGACCTGTATGTAAAATAATTTCATTAATTTTTTTGGATTTTTGTAACTCATTACTAACAATAGCAGCCTTTATAAACTGTGGCCTAGCACCAACTACGGTTAAAATTTTCATATTAAATTTTTTAATTTGGAAGCAATTTGACTTTTCGAAGTTTATTAATATATTTTCTAAAGCTCATTTCTAATTTATGATTGTTAGGATAATCATAAATTGATTTTACAGGTAAATTCATTATATCTTCAAATTCAGCATTAGATAAATTTAGTTTCTTCAAAACAAATTCTTTATCAGTTCTTATTAAATCCAAATCAGCGGCAGGTTTTCTTAATTCCTCTAATGCCTCGTCTCTACTAATCTCACCAGTAGAAATAATTAGACATGTTAAATGTGCTTTTCTTTTATCAATATTAAATTTTTTAGTCAGTATATATGATTGATAAAATCTTGTATAAATAGATTCGTAATGCTTTCCTCCGTAATATTTCCACCCAAGCTCATTTTCAATAATTTTCATGGCCTTTTTCTTATCAAATTGGATATAATTTATAAATGATATACTTTTAATTCTTTTAAATAAATTATAATACAAAAAATGAAAAATACTCATATGTGGAAATGTATTGAGGTTTTGCTTACCAAAGAGCTTATGAACTGATTTGATATATTTCCAATCTAGGTATCCTCTTGCCCATGAAGGAGGTAACATTCCTTCATTTCTAAAATTGTTTCCACTTATTATGTATTTAATTCCCATTTTATTGCAAATTTTATAAAGTGTTGTCAAAATTGCGTGATCAGTTGGAATCTCTCCATCAGGAGTTGATGCTTTAAGAAATGATAATTGAAGATCTTTAAATACTTCCCAATCTAAAACCTCGGTGTATAAATCAATTTCTAATCTATTTAATATCTTCTCAATATTTTTAACGGCAAGTTCAGAATTCCAGCCATTATCTAAATGAACAGCCAATGGTCTTAAACCTAGTCTTTTGACAAGTAATGCAGTGTAAGTGCTATCAACACCACCACTTACTCCTATAATGCAATCATATTTTTTACCTACTCCATCTTTTTTTATGTTATTTACTATTTTATCAAGTTCTTTTTTTGCAATAAACTCTTCTGGTACTCTTATTTTTAGCTTCGACTTAAACTCGTGATAATAATTGCAAATACCCAACTTGTCGAAGATTATATCATTATCCCCAACATTATCCATTACAGTCTTAGAGCATATCCTATAATTTGTATTTTTTTTCATAATTAATTAAATAAAGATTTCAATTCAGTATATGGTGGATAGTTAATCAAAACAGCTTTATGTGGACCATGATATATAAAGAGACTACCAACTCCAATACCAGAGGCGCCAATATCAGCCGCTTGTTTGAGATGATTTAAATTTCCTGTACCACCAACAATTACCAAAGGAATTGTCAATTTAGAGTTAATCATTTTTAAGAGGTTATAGTCTAACCCATTCATTAATCCGTCATTATCCACAGAATTTATAATTAATTCACCTGCTCCTGCATCCTGTATTCTCAGACAAAAATCAATTAAATTTCCATATGTATGTTTAATGTTAGAATGAGAAAAAATTTTATATTGTCCAAATATATTTTTTTTAACATCTACAGAAACAACAATACTTTGATTCCCATATATTTCAGAGGCACTTTTAACAATATTTATGTCTATTAATGCTGCTGTATTAACTATAACTTTTTCTACACCCAAATAAAATAATTTTTTTATATCATCTAAAGAACTTATGCCACCCCCATATGCCAATGGCATAAAACATTCAGAAGAAATGGATTTAATAAAGTCAAAATCAGGTTTTCTTTTTTCTTTACTTGCATCAACATCAAGAAAAACCAGTTCATCAACTTCTTTGTCGTTGAAAATTTTTACAGCATTGATAGGATCACCTATGTACTTACCATTTTTAAACTTTACGGTTTTTGTCAAACCCTTGTTCCTATACAACAAAACAGGTATAACTCTTGTTCTAAGCATTTATATTTTACAAAAGTTTTTTAATAATTGAATACCAAATTTATGACTTTTTTCAGGGTGAAATTGTACACCAAAAACTTTATTTAGCTGTATAGCACAAGTAAAGTCATCAGCATATTTAGCATATGCAATTTGATTTTTATTTTCTGTTAAATCGTAATAGTATGAGTGGACAAAATAAAATCTAACTTCTTCAAACTTATCAAAACCATCAAACAAAACACTTTCATTATTATAATATATGCTGTTCCAACCCATATGTGGAATTTTAAAGTTGCTATCTAGTTTGAATTTTTTTACATTTCCTGGGATAATATCTAATCCTTTAACATTCCCCTCTTCACTGTGGGAAGAAAGAAGTTGCATGCCTAAACAAATTCCTAAAAGAGGTGTTCCCTCAATTACTTTATTTTTAATGATTCTGTCAGCCCCCATTGATTTTAAATTATCCATGGCCTTTGAATATAAGCCAACACCAGGGAGTATTAATTTTTCAGCATTTTCAATTTTAGAGAGATTGGATGAAATAACAGAATTTACTCCAATTTTTCTTAACATATTTCGAACAGAACCTAAATTTCCCATTCCATAATCAATAATTGTGACCATTCTAATTAATTTTGGTTAATGAATTTTCGATTATATTATTTATTAAAATCTGTGGTTTTCCAGATTTAGATGAAGAGATACTTTCTACTTTTTCCCATCTTATTTTTATATTACTTCTTGTTTTTTTCCTGAATTCATTTTCTATTTTTGTAAGAACATCAGCGCTAAAAGTTTTAGATTCTATATACTTAAAAACTAATATATTCTTCTCAGTGTGTAAAATTTGAAATTGTTTAATCTGTGGATAGGATGCAAAAATTGCCGTAAAGGTGTGTACAATTAAAACCTTGCCATCATTAGTTTCAATAATGTCAGTATTTCTTCCAATTATTTTTTCAATTAGCATGAAATCTAGATCACGATTTTTTGGATATTTATTTTTTGGCAGCATTACACCAAGATCTCCCGTATCAAATCTTATTAAAGGCATAGCAAAAGAATCAAGCTTTGTAGCAATAACTCTACCAATCTGACCATCTTTGACAGGGTTATTGTCTTTATCTACAATTTCAACAAAAACATTAGGCTGATAATAGTAAAAGTATGGTAAGTCTTTTTTTTGTCCAATCATTATACCTTCATTTAATCCATAATCTTCTACAACCTTACATTTAAATTCAGACTCGATTTTTGACTTGTAATGATCAAATAATTTATCTCCCTGACTCATTGCTATTTTAAAAGAAACATTCAGATTATGCTTTTCAGAAATTAATGCAAGTTGATAAAGACTTGAGGCATATCCAAACAAAGTACATGATTTATATTTTTTTGCCTTTTTCAATTTTGAAATTGCAGTATCTTCTGAAAAATTATAGGCGTCAAGATATATTGTAGAAAAAATAAAGTCCTTAATGGATTTAATAAAACCCCTGTTAGGTGTCATCCCTGTCTGAAATATAGGCTCTCCAATTGTGTAACCATTCCACTCCCACCAAGAAATTAGTATTGCGCGAATTATTGACTGCTCTTTTCGGGATAAATATACTTTTGAAGGAGTGCCAGACGAACCGCTACTTTGATATTTAACTAAATCTTTTTTGGAATATTGCGATGAAATTAAATAATCACAATTTTTATTAATATCAAATTTTTTTAAAATATCATAACTCTTCAAATTTTCTATAGCAGAGACGTTTTCATCGTAATTGTATTTAGCATAAAAATCACATGTATTTGAAGCATGCTTTAATATTTTTTTTAGTTTATTGATTTGAATCTCATAAATTTCTTTTTGATTCAATTTTGAATAGTTTCTTTCCTTTTTGAGACTATTATATATGAATGAGCCAAAAATAATATCACCTAAAGGTAGAAAGCATTTCTCAATGATTAAATTTTTTATACTATTCTTCATTTAATATTTTCAGCCATTCGCTTTCCAGTAAATTCCAGTCATATTTATTTATATTTTTTCTTGCATTTTTACTGATTATTTTTGAAAAATCAGGTTTGTCAAAAATCATTGAAATCTTGTGCCTAAATTCAATTTCAGAAAAATTTTCTACCAATAGAATGTCCTTTTCATTAGTCCAATTTAATGGTATTTCACCAACATTTGTAGAAACAATAGGTATCCCACAAGAAGCTGCCTCAATCAGAGCAGTGCCAAAACTTTCATAGCTAGTAGTATTTACAAAAACATTATGCCTCTGATAGTAGTAACTTAATTTTTTATTTGATATTGGTCCCAAAATTTTTATGTTATTACTGAGATTTAAATTTAGAATTTGTTGTTTAATTTTTTTTAGCATACCCTTATCTGGGCCTATCATCGTCATTGAAACTTCAGGATAATCTTTCTTCAATTCTTCAACTATTTTTATAGCAATTTCTGGGTTATAAATTTGACTAAAAGCTCTAACCCAAAGGATAGAATATGGCTCTACATTTTTTCTATCATATACAAAGTATTCAAGTTTAATTGGATTTGGTAAATAATTAACCTTAAAACCCATTTTCTTAAAGTAAGATATCAAATAATTAGATGGAGATTGAATATGATTTGCTCTACTAAAAACTTTCTTTACTAATTTTAAGTTTGAATTTGAAAAATTTGCTAATCTACCTCCACGTAAATTATAGATTATTTTTTTATTTCTTAATCGTGCAAAATAGGATCCTATTCTTGTAATTTGAAATGCTTTATCGCTAAATACATCAAAAAAAATTTTTTCATAATTGTAAAATAAAATACACCAAATGATATGTGTCATTCTTAAAATCTTATTCTCAAAATGCGAAATTAAAATAATATTAAATCCATGATTATTCATTTTCTGAGATACTGTTTCAGCTATATCAGTTGTACCAGTTTTTGAAGAAAGATATGTTCCAATGAATAAAATATTTCTCAATTTATTTTTTTTATGAATTTAGCTGGGTTTCCAGCATACAATGAATCTTTATCAACATCTTTATTTACAACAGAATTGGCAGCTATTAAGCTTCCTTCTCCAATATTAACTCCTGAAAGAATAGAAGAATTACCACCAATCCAACTACCTTTACTTATTTTAATTCTTTTAATAATCGGTTTTCCATATCTAAATGAACCTGCATGCTTTGTATGGTTACTCGTAACAATAAGGGACTTCGGGCCAAATATAACTTCATCTCCAACGATAATCCCCCCAGATCCATTAAACCAGATTCCCTCAGAAATGTAAATATTCTTTCCTAACTCAATTAAATGTGAATCATAGAAAGTATTATTTCTTCCAACTCTTAAATTAGCTCCACATCTTTTAAAAAACGGACTAATAAAATATCCTCTAATTTTTAAAAAAAATACATTATCTGGAAACCAATTTGTTAATAACAAAACAAAATGCATAGGAAGCTGGTATCTAAAAATTCTTCTAATTTTTCTCATTGTTTTTTTATAATATTAATCATGTTTTTGCTCTGAATGTCTAAAGTATTTTTGCTAGCTAGGGTATATCCATTTTTGGTCAATGTTTTTATTAATTTTCTGTTGTTTAATAATTTTTCTATTGCACTAACAATTTCATCTACCGACCTTGGTTTAATTAAAATTACATTTTTATTATCTTCTAAATAATTTGGTATTCCTCCCACATTGGTTGCTATTACAGGTAAAGAATTTGCCATAGCTTCCCAAATAGTCCTTGGAAATCCTTCATGATATGATGGAAGCACATATATATCACCTAATCTGTAAATGTTATTCAGCTCCTCCCCCACAGATTTTTTACCATGAAAAACAATTTTATTTTGAATTTCAAGTTTCTTGCAAAGTTTAATAATTTTGTTTTGAAAGGGCTTCCTAACACTATCTTGTTCCCATCCAGCTATATGTAGACAAACATTTGAATATTTGGAATTTAGCTCTTTTAATGCATAAACAAGTTCCAGTAGACCTTTTGCCGGTTCAATTCTTCCTGTGTAAACTAGCCTGATATTGTTTAAGTCTATGTTTACTTCTTTTAAGAAAAAATCATTTACGGATAACGTTGTTGTTTTTATCAGATTGATTTTATTATTTAGGTGTTTATACTTTTCTAAAAGCTCATGTGAATTAACTATAATTTTCGTTTTCTTGATTTGTATATTAAATAAGTTATCATAAAATTTTAGAAATAAATAAATAATTTTATTCCTAAAATTGGATGATTTCAAATGATTTGCACCCTTTAGATAATCTCCAACAATCAAAAAATAAATTTTTTTTATGTCAAAGAATTTATAAAAAAAGGGGGCTAATGGCGTGGGTGATCTTACAATAAATGCATCACAATTATATATTTGAGCTTTTATTTTTCTTAAAATTTTTTTGTGGTAAAATAATCTGTGCCAAGCAGGTGTTTTTTTACCTAGATTTACGTGTGTTATGTTTTTAGCTTTAAGTTTATAATCACAATTAGTATACAATTCTAAATTCTGGCTATGAAAAACTAAATAAAGATTGTCAACATTTTTTGCCAAAGAATCCAAAAAAACTCCTAAATAACTTGGTGCATAAATTTCGCTTTTAGAAACACTTAGTGAAATATGATAATAAAAAGCTACGTTCATTTATTTCTAATTTGTGATATGGCACCTGAACTAGCACCTAAAACCATCCATGGTAAAGCTCCAGTAATCGACGTTATAGTATAAAAATGAATTAAAATACCGACCAATGAAATTAATGATATATATTTCAGACTTAACTCGTTATTAAAAATGGCCCTAATCAAAACCAAAATGGGTTTACCTATAATAAAAAGAAAAACAAAGGAACCTAAAAGTCCAAAACTAACTATGATTTCCAGGTATGAATTATGGGACGATCTTGAATTATAATATCTGGCAGATTTACTCAATAATCTTTCATAAGTCCTAAGCGTTGATAAATTAGAGTCATAATATTTAAAACCTGAAGGCCCTATCCCAAGTAATGGATATTTAGTAAAGATTGCGTTGCCTTTATCTATCATTAATTTTCTTATTAACCATGACTTATCAAAAGATAAAGTTTGTTGACGTTCATTTGAAATTATATTTGACAACCTTGGATTTATAGGTCTTATTAAATCAGAAATATACTCTGATGATTGATTTGTAGAAATTGATTGACCAATTAATGTGAAAATGATTAATAAAGGTATAATAAACCGGCTTACCGTTAAACTAATAAATTTATTTGATATTGAAATAATAAAAAGTAATTGAATCAACAAAATTATTGGGCCAGATCGTCCAAGGGTAAAAAAAGAGGCAGAAAAAATCACAGATAAAACTAATAATCTTATAACAATATTATACTTTTCATTTAAGTAAAAATATATGAAAGGATAACACGCAAGAATGCAGAATAAAAAAGAATTCCTGGTCTGTTGAAAATCAATATTGATAATTGACAAATCAATATTAAAAGGTAGAAGATAGAAACCTATAATACTTAAAACTGTTCCATATAGAAAATATTTACCAATTCTTATCAGTCCTATTTTACTTAAATATTTTGAGAAAAAACAAGCTAAAAGTATCCAATATAAATACTGAATTAGGATTTTTAAAGTAGATATTATTCCTGGATGTCTGGGCATTTCGCTGTAAGGGATTAATAAGGAAGAAATCAAAACTATAGCAAAAAATATTTTATAATACTTGTCGGAATTAAATTTAGAATTCCAAAAAGGACCAACTCTAAAAATTATTATCAAAAAAATATAGAATGTAATTGAATTTCCAAATATATATATGCATGGAAAAGCAAGAAAAAACAAATAAATATTTATCAGTTTTTTCAATAATTTATCATTACTAAATTCTTTCATTGATTTAATTTTTCTTTAAATTTAAAATGATATTTATTTGAATTAAACCAACCGCTAATTGTACCTGTCAAGAGTTTTTTTCTTTCGTCATTGACATCAATTACAAAATTGAAAAATAATCCTAAAATTCTCCATAAGCAATACCACTGAAAATGAACTTTTGCAAATAAACTTGATTTACCGTCAAGCCTACATTTTTCTAGTGATAAATATTTTCTTGAATATGCTACCCTTTTAGAGTAGTTAAATAAGTCTTTTGTATAAACACTATCTAATTTATCGTTATGATAAAACAACAACTCATTACAAAATATTATTTTACCCGATTTACTTATTGTGTAACCGGTAATTGCGTCTTCACCTTTACCCAATTGTTTATGATAAAGATCAAATAAGCTAAAGTTAAAGTTGTGATACATATGACTTCTTCTAACAGCAAAAGCTCCTCCGTTTAAATAATTTGTGAATCCTCCATTTTTTGGTTGCGCACCTCTATTCCCGCATAAACCGAAACTACCGGGTGACATATTTGGATATCCTGTAAACCAATTGAATAAGTTTTTTAGATTACTATCTATATTAAACTTTGATTTTGGAATATTATTTAAGGATGTATTCTCATGTTTATTTCTAAAATTTATTGCCAAGGCGGCAATATCATTTTTTTTGAAATAGCCTAATATAATTTCGATAAAATTTTTATTTGCAATTTCCATATCATCGTCCAGATATAATAATATATCGGATTCACTGTTTAAAAACCCTAGATATCTTTGATATGGCTGATTTTGTTTTGAACTTAAAATATGTTTAATTTTTTTTTCTTTTGGTTTAATAAGCTTCTGATTATTGGTACTATCAATTATTGATATTTTATCAATAATTGCTTTTTGCAAAAAAATTAATGATTTTGCAAGAGAGAAAGCATTTTCTGACCTATTATTTGTAGCAATTATAACCTCAATCACAATTTAAAATTTTAAATATTTTGAAGCCAGTATAATTAAATTGTCTTTAATCTTGTATGGAAAATTTTTAAGTTTATTTTTTCTGATTAGAGAATTATCTATACTGTAATCATCAAATTTTAGTTTTTGAATGTTATTATTCACATAGCCCATTCCCAAAGTATTTCTAAAATTCCAGGTAAATTTTTTTTCATCAAATAATGTTATCATTATCATAGCTATTGAACACATTCTGAACCATGTGGCATATGAATTGGAAGATGCTATATTTTCCTTCATTCCATTGGCAGTGGTAGGCCTCGGTACTTCATTTTCAAACCAACCCCCGTCATCGTTTTGATAATTTAAAAGATTATCTAAATGAAATAATAATGCTTGACCGAGCTCATATTTATTTTCAACATGATGAATAGTGGTACACGCAAGTTCTACAAAATCAATTGATAAACATGCTGTTAAAGGGCCTTCATATAAAAACGGTATCAAATTATTAGCAATTATTTTTTCATATTTTATTGGCTTATTTAAATAGTGGTGAATATGAAAATTATGAACTGAACCAGCCATGGATTGTAAAAAGTTTTTTCTAGTGGGAGAAAAAATTTCAAATCCTCCTGTTTTTGGATTTTGATTTTTATTATGCCAATCTAACATGTACTTTAATCTTTTTTCAGCATCTTTATTTCCCTTTTCAGAACACAAGGCTAAATAACTGGCCACATTGACAATATTATTTGATTCCTCCCAAGGTCTTTGTAATGAACGTTGATCTAACCATCTTTCTAAGAATTTTTTTCCTAAAAACTCATCCATATAGGAAGAATTAAAATCATAATCTTTATCAATTAATAAAGCTGCACCAACAGAATAATTATAACAATGAAGCTTCAAATATTCAAGCGATTTTGAAAACTTAATTTTATTTAATGACTCTGGGAAAAATATTCCATCACTATTCCTGAAAGAATTCAAAATATTTAAAAATTGCTTTTTTTCAATATTATCTTTCCATTCTTCACCAAGAAGAAGGTGTTTAATATATATATTTGACCATGTTCCGTAAAGGAGTGCAGCAGGATATTTATTTACATCATGATTTACTGTGTACTTATAACCTTCATCACATTTCAAATTTTTTGCAAAAATCAGTGATTTATTTCTAGCATTTTCAACACGATTGATCCATTTTTTTTTTAAATACATTAGCTAAAAATTTTAATATATTCTTTTATTAAATGAGTTAGGGAATGATCTTTTTCAATCTTATTCCTCCCAGCTAACCCAAGAGATTTTATAAGATTTCTTTCAAGTATTAATTTTTCAATATAATTAGTCCATTCTTTTTTAGATTTACAATGATATCCATTAATTTCATGATCTACAATTTCAGTATTAATTCCTATTGGAGAAACTAAAGCTGGAATACCAACTGCCATATATTGCAGTGCTTTTAATGCACTTTTATATTTTTGAAAATTATCTTCCAATAATGGCATTAAACCAACATCCATTTTTTTAATCGAGTCAACTTCTGTTTCTTCGTCCCATTTGTAGAAAGAAACCTTTGTATTTTTTAATATTAAATTTGGATTTGAATTTTTTATTATGATTAATTCAATTGGATATTTTTTAGCTAAATTTTCTATTACGGGAATTAATACAGGAAAGGTAGCATCATAAGATCTATCTGATCCAGACCACCCTAAAATAAATTCATCTTTGATTTCATAATTATCTTTTATGGTATATTTTTCGGTATCAATACCCATAGGAATTATATATGAGTTCTTGTTGTGAACCTTTGAGTATTTATGTAAATATTTATTACTATTAATTACACCTTCTAAGTGAGGAAAGAAAGATTTGAATTTCTTATCTCTTTCACCATTGGCTGCTAAAAAAATCCCATCATCTAAATCAAAATAAATTCTTTTATTAAAAAAACTAAAATATTTTTCCATCCAGTGTATTTTCGTTCCAGGACTTAAATCCTTATTTAAAAAAACAATATCGTAAAATGGTAGCCTAAAGCCATTAATTATAACAGAAATAATTCTGATGGGTTCAATAAATTTTGATATTAATTTATTCATTAATAAAAGTCTGAAATTGGGTGAATAATGCCTCATTGGGTATATAGCTGAATATTTAACGGAAATACCGTTTTTTTCAAACTCATTTTTATATTGCAAAAACCTAAACCTTCCTGAGGGACCACTCCAAGTACTTAAAAAGCAAATTATTTTCATAGTTAATTTATATAATCTAAAATTTGTTTTGCGGCACTAACACATGTTGTTATTTTTCCGCTAAATAGCGAAAATATATTAGCATGATTTTTAATTACTAATGTTGGTCTTGCATCATTTTTTTCCTTGTTTGGTAAAATCATTTTAGTTGTTATCCAAGAATCAATACAGTCCATTTGCTTTATGTTAGGGAAATATTTTGAAGATTGATTAATGATTTTATTTTCAATATTTCCGTTAAAAAATTTCCATTTAGGTTTTTTTGTTCCTTCAAAATTTTCAACGACAGATCCCTTGACATTTGATAAAATATATTCATTGTCAGAAAATCCTCTAGGGACTATTGAGCAGAATGGACCATCCATTATTGTAATTCCGTATGTACTTTTTATATCATTAGATCTTAATATGGGTAAAACTAGTAATTGAAATTTTGATTTAAGATCTTCATTCAATGACATTTTTAAAATATTACCAAGATCAGAATAAGTGGCATTGACCAAATATTTTGCATTAATTATATGATCATTATAAACTTTTACATCAATTCCTGACTCATTAATATCTATATCTTGTATATCAACATTTCTATATATTGTAATATTTTTTAGTTTTTCTATTCTTTTTAAAATATTTATTCTTAATGTCATATAATCAAAAGATGGTTCATAGACCTTCCAGCATTCTTCTACAAGATTTCTGTTTAGTTTATTTTTTTCAGGCCATGCATTTTCTAACGGAATACTTAACTTTTCGGTAAATATTTTGAAATCATGAGATGAAATCAAAGAATTTTGTTTTGAAATAGCATAAAACTTTTGATATGAATCATTAATACAATCGCTATAGTAGGTCAGAAAATCATTCATTCCGTTGATTGATTCGATTCCGGTTTCAATGCTTCTAGGATAATGATATCCATAATGAATTCTATTTTGATTTACTAATGATGCTTTCTTTAATAAATCAAAATTTCTTTCGAGTAAAGTTACTTCAATTCCATTCTCAGCTAATATAATCGCAGTGGTTAAACCAAAAATACCTCCGCCAATTATAACGGTATTATTATCCATAAATCATTCCTCCGTTTAGATGTAAAATTTGACCAGTAAAGTGCTGATTTTTAATAATAAAATCAATTGCCTGAATACACTGATCAGTTTTTAATAATTTTTTATTTAGTGTATTATCTATGTGTTTTTGCTTAAAATCATCTGACATACCATTATATACCGTAGAATCCTTAATTAGACTTGGTGAAAGTGCATTTACTCTTGTTTTTGGGGCAAAGTCTTTAGCTAATGTTCTAACTAACGAATTTGTAGCACCCTTGACAGCAGAATAAGCGGGATCATAACTCCCTTGCCATGCTGCAGGTGATGAAATCATCGTTATAGAGGATTCATCAGAAAAATTATTTTGCAACTTTTTAAATAACATGATAGGCCCTATCAGATGAATTTCAAACATTTTATTTAAATGTTCTTCGGTCATATGTTTAAGATTGAGCTTTGGCTTATATCCTGATGCTATAATTATATGATCAATTTTGATTTCAGGTAATTTATTAATTGTCCTTATATCGCAAAAATTCAAATAGAATATAGTTTCTGAAGTGTTATTAATTTTAGTTGATGTTCCATAAACATTAAAATTTTTATCCATTTTGTAAAAATCATATATTGATTTTCCAAGAGATCCACCAATCCCTACGACTAATAGTGTTTTTTTATCCATAATTTTTTTAATTAAAAAATTTATTCTTCAGCTTAGCTAAATACTCTAAAAAAGATTTGTCTTTAAGCTTTTTTCTAAGCAACTTATTTTCATGAGAATAACGAGTAATTAATCTGATTAGATCTTTTTTATTTATTTCGTAATTTTTAGAAACAGCAGGAAATACATCTTCTTCATTGTATCCATGATCAATAAAACCAACGTGTTGACTAATTGAAAGCATATTCTCAGGAAAATCAATTGAGTCATTTTTTAATCTAAAATCTATCATTTTCTTAATGAGTTTTTCACTCATTTTAATCGAGTTTTTATTCATTAGTAATACATCATTTAAAGTGTATTCCTGAAAAATTAATCTACTGGGTTCGTTAGCAAAGAGACTTTCAATTACTTTTGCAATTTGAGACTTTGAATTAATAAACCAAGCTGTATTATAATACCTTGGAACATTTAAATAATCGAAAATTACAACAGGCTTACCATGAATCATGGCTTCAAAAACTACAGTACTTTGAGATGAGATAACATAATCAGACTCTTGGATTAATGGAATAAGTTCATAGCTTAACTTATCTTTCATTTGATTTTCTACTCCTATAATTTTAGATAGGTTTCTTGATAACCTCCACGTAATATTTACATCTTCAATATTTTCAAAAAATCTTTTTAAATCTTTAAGGGCATGTATGACAGCATATTTTTGATTTTCACTAAACCAACCCTGTCTTGTAGAAGTGATTAAAATATTTTTTGTTGTTTTATGTTTTTTTCTATTAATATTTTTTTGATTTCTTAAGTTTTTACAAAAGTCAATTTGATTTTGTAAGATTGGTGCGCCAACAACTTCTGTTTTTTTATAATTTGTTTTATCCCAAGAAGAAATAATTCTTTGACTCTGAAAACCCATAACAGCCATTTTATCAGTTAAAATTGGATGAAAATGTGTTGCACCTCCACTTCCACCATAAAGATCACCTTCATTCTGTATTATCCAATCTAGACTTCCATCTTGAAACATAATTGAGGGTATTTTAATTTCCTTAGCTTTTAAGAGTATTTTTGCAATACATGCTCTCCAATCACTAACCGTCAAAATTATATCAGGATAAGGAACAGAGAATTCAAAATCATCAGAAGCAATGACATATTCAATTTCAATGTCTTTGATATTTTCAAGTGGCCTAATTATTTTATGTTCATCAACGACTAATGCTAAAGCTTTAATCATAATATTTTTCCTTTTAAAATTGAATTTAAACTATAATTTTTGAAGAAAAGATATTTTACGGCTATTGAATATGAAATAATTAGGATTATTAAATAAAATAATTTAATAAATAACGAATTAATATTATTATAAATTATAAGAAGAAATCCTACAAATGTAACTACCATTATGAACTGCTTAATATTCCTAATCAATAAATCTTTTGATTTTTCAAACTTATAACTTTTGTTGATTTTGTAAAATATGTAACCATTAACAACTAGACCCGAAATAAATGTAGAAGCAACAATTCCTGCCAAACCATAACTTAGGGATAACATATAGGCTAACAAAATATTAAATATTCCTTCAAAAAAACTGGAAATTGCTAATTCTTTAGCAATTAGATTTGAAGAAAAAAAAGCCCTGTATGAAATTTTCCAGGCATGAAAAACTAAATTGAAAAACAGTAATAAACTTAAAACTAAACCTCCATACTTATCGTTACCAACCCAAATATCTATAAACTTTTGATTAATTATTACAATTATTCCACCAATAAATGTTGCTAAACTAACTGAAAGAACAGATAAGTTTCTAAATTTATTTAAAACCAATTCATTTTTGTTTTGACCTAACATTTTTCCGAAATATGGTCTGAAATTATTATTTAGTCTAAAAATTAAAGATTTTGTTATTTCAAATAATTTTCTTGTTATAACTAATATTGTTACTGCGCCAGTGCTCAAAACAAGACCAGTCATAATATTGTCAAATCTTTCAATTAAAATTATTGAAATACCTCCAATAGCAAACCAGCTACTCACCTTCCAAACTTCTTTTAATATATTAATATCAAAATATTTTATATTGAAGGTTATGCGCGATTCATTACGTCTAAGGATATATACTATTGAACCAAAATTAATCATTTGAGTTAATAAAATAACCAGTAGTAAAAACTCAATTTTGGGGAAAATATGTGTTAGGGAAAATATCAAAACAACTCTGAACAAAAGTGAAAATATTTTTAAAAAATTATCCTTTGATATTCTTCTCCTTGAATATAAAATCTGAGATAACGATTTGTTAATTAATGTTACAAAAAGAGAAAATGATGCAATTAAAATACCGTTATTTAATATTTGTGAGCCTGTATCAATATTGTTAAATAATAATTCAGGATTAAATGAGATATAAACAGACAGTGACAAGGCCAAACTTGCTAAAATAAACTGGCAATAAAAAAGTGTTGAAACCAATTTATTGATTCTAATCTTATTATTAGTTTCCCTTGACAAAAAAGTTAACATTCCACCTGAAAAACCAAAATCTAATATTTCAAAAACAGCAACAGTTTCAATAATTAAAATGTAAATACCATATTCAGAATTATCGAAAAATTTAAAAATATGTCGCGTTATAAAAATTGATGCAACTAGACTTAAAAAAGTTAAAAAATAGCTAGTTAATAATGAATTTTTGTAATTGTCTTTCAGCAAGTGATTAATATTTATGATGCTCACAATCTAAAATAGTTTTATCACCGTTTCCATAAATAATTTCAGCATTTCTAATTTTGCTTACAAAATCAGGGAATTCTGTGTTAACATCTAATGCAGTTTCATCAAAATGTCCGTACTTGGTGTTCCCAAATTTAATATGCTTTTCAATCATCTTTGCTCCAGAAAACAAAGCATAAGTAGAACCTTCATATCCAATATCATGACTACTGTAACCTGCAATAATTTTGTTACTTAAATTCGCGTATTTGTTGATTATTTTTAGATTGGTATTTAAAATATTTACTGGATATGATGAAATACAGTGTAATAAATACATCTTAGAATAATTTGGGGTTAGATTAAGCAAATAATCTAAAAATTCCTGATTTGTCATACCAGTTGAAACTACAATTTCGTTGTGATAATTTTCAAAAACATAACTAATGTAATTTCTGTGATTTGAAATAGTAGATGGAAGTTTAATTCTTTTAGGATTAAATTTTCTAAATCTTAGGAAGGATTTTTTATCGAGTATGCTAAAAAAACAATTGATTCCAATTTTACTGCACAATTTATATACTTCATTAATTTGATCATCACTTAGTTCTAAACCTAATCTATAATCAATAAATTTTTTTCCAAAAGGGGATTCATATTTGGCATTTAATTGTTCTTTTGAATAAAAACTTTCAACATCTCTCACTTGTAATTTAACGGAATCAGCTCCTGCTTTACTTGCACCAATTATCAAACTACGTAATCTTTCAAAATCACCAAAATGATTGGTCGTAATTTCAGCAACAATCTCTGTATTAGATACTGATCTCTCGATTAATTGGCCTGTCTTTGGATCTATATCTGAATAATCGTCAAAACCAACATATCTAATCACTAAATCATCAAATAAACTTTTAATTTTATAACTGAATACCCTTTGTGATTCTATGTCTATATATGATTGAAGTTTATCATCAATTTTAATCATATCTTTTTCATAAATAAATCTGAAATCAAAACCAACCAAATCTACAATTGAATTTGGATACTTTTTGTTGATCATATAAAGCAAAGTATATAGTCCAAAAGTAGTATTACCGACATTTAATAAATTGATTTTATATTCAGATGCAACTTGTGTTTCATTTAAAATTTTTTCAGAAATGTAAGTTTTATCCTCTTTATTCTTAGAATAAAAATTGAAATCAAAATTTGTAATATTCTTGTTATGGTTATAACTAAACTTCAAATCATAATTATCATTAATAAAGTTTTTGTAATAATGATATGAATATCCTAATCCACAAATAATTATTTTTCTGTTAATCATTATAAACTATTTTAAAACTTTGTTTGTGCAAAAATTTTCCAATCATAAAGTTCTTTGATAATTTTTCTCCACCAAGTTCAACGATAAAAAAATCATTTAATATTAAAGCAAGAGATATTCCAGTATAATAATCCCAAATTTTTGCTTTGCCACAATATTTGTATGATTTTGCATTTCCTGAGAGAAGTGTGTAGAACATGTATGAACTTGAACCTAATATTCTGTAATTTTGAAAAGAGTTGTTAATTTTATTAATTGTCGTGTTAATACATGAAGTACTTAACAGTTTGATATTTGAATTATTGAATTTAAAATTATTTAAATTGAGATTGGAAATTATCTTCTTTTGTTCTGGAACATAAATACCATGATAAATAAAATTATCATAAACAACACTAATAGCACATCCATATATATTTTTCATATGAAAAAAATTCTCAGTGCCATCAATAGGGTCGATAATTGCAAATTTATTTTTTAGAACATACTCATACTTATGACTATCTAAATTTTCTTCCGAAATTATATTAATATCATCAAAGTTTTTATAAATAAAATCTATTAATAACTGTTCAACCAAAATATCAGTATCTGTTACTAAGCTAAAATCTTTCTTTAAATATGATTCATTATTGATAATTAAAGAGTTATCAATAATTCTAATGATTTTTTTTTCAAATTCTTTCTCAGTTATCATATAATTTAATTAATGAATATAGGGTAAATACTTTTGGGTATTTTCATTAGCAATTTTTTCTAAAATCATCAAGTCTTCATTGTCATCAATATCAAAACAACATAAATTAGATTGTATAACAAAATTATATTTATCACCCATATACTTTATATTATAGGATGTTGGAAAAATGAAAAACTCACCATAAAATATTTTAACTGCTGAGGGTGAATCTTGTCTTCTTACCATTGACTTTTGTTTAAATTTTTTTACAACTGGTTTATAGAAATTAACATCTCTTACAAAAATTCTAGAGTCAACCTCTGTTGCCACATAAATTGAAGTTTTGCTACTTAAAAACATTTTATATGCTTTATTAAATGAATTTAGGCATCTAAGAGGATGTGTAGGTCTTAGCCACAAAACTGAATCTGGCAATTGAATATTATTATCATTACATTTAATTCTAATATCCTCAATAATATCTTCCTCCATGGCATGGTCAGATGAACTCTCTTTTGACCTAAGAAAAGGAACATATGCTCCACACCTCTCTGCCAATTTAGCATAATGTATTGAGTCGGTTGATACAAATATTTTATCAATAAAGTCTAATTTCTTTGCAAAATCAATTGAATGAGCTAATAAAGGTTTTCCGAAAAAGTTTTGGACATTTTTATTTTTAAAACCCTTTGAACCTGATCTTGCAGGAATTATTGCCCATATTTTATTTTTAGAATTCATAATTTAAGATAAATTTTTCCAATACCAACTTATTGCCTCTCCTATTCCTTTTTCTAAATTATGGGTAGGATTATAATGCAACATTTTTTTTGCTTTTTTTATACTAGCTAGAGAATGAGGTATATCTCCTTCTCTTTGTGGTCCATGCAATACATTAACATCAATGATTTTTGAATCAAATTTTGATAAATACTTTTTAAGACAATCTACCAACTGGTTTAAAGTAGTTCTTTCTCCAAATGCTGTATTATAAATTTGGTTCAAAGCGTTTTCATCTTTACTAATCATTGACAACACATTCATCTGAATTACATTATCTATGTATGTAAAATCTCTAGAAAAAGTGCCATCACCATTAATCACAGGTGAACCATTATTAATGAGTTTTTTTATAAATAATGGAATTACTGCAGCATAAGCCCCATTCGGATCTTGACGACGCCCAAATACATTAAAATATCTTAAACCGATATAGTCTAAATTATATACTTTTTGAAAAATATCAGCATATAACTCATTTACATATTTTGTAATTGCATACGGAGATAATGGTTTTCCGATTTCATCTTCTATTTTTGGAAGCTTTTCAGAGTCTCCATATGTTGAACTACTAGCTGCAAAAATAAACCGCTTAACATTTTTATCTCTAGCAGAAACTAGCATATTAATAAATCCAGAAATATTCACATCATTAGACTTAACTGGATCTTTTATAGATCTAGGAACAGACCCCAATGCAGCCTGATGTAAAACAAATTCTTGACCTTCACAAGATTTTTGACAAGTTTTAATATCTCTAATATCTCCTTCGATTAAAGTAAATTTAGGATGGCTCATAAAATCTTTTATATTATGTCTATGACCTGTGTCGAAGTTATCAAGACAAGTAACATAAGATTCACAAGAAAGTAAATACTCACAGAGATTAGAACCAATAAAACCAGCTCCTCCGGTTACCAGTATTTTTTTATTTTTTAATTTATATTCTGGTTTCATTATAATCTACTGGTATATTTGTCTAGAAAGCCTTTTACATCGTACACAACGGTTTTTTCAGAAATTTTCAAATCTTCTAGAATAATTTCTTTGAATTTATCATGGGCAACTGCCAAAATGATTGCATCATACTTTTCTTTAAATAACATATTTGAAACTTGTATTTGATATTCTTTAAAAACCTCATCTGTATTTACCCATGGATCATAAATTTCTACATTTAATCCAAAATCTTTGAGCCTATTAATAACCCCAATTACCCCGGTATTTCTTATGTCAGGACAGTTCTCTTTAAATGTAATTCCGAGAACCAAGACTCTAGAATTTTTTATTGACTTATCAATATCTATTAAAGCCTTAATTACTTCATCAGCTATAAATGAACCCATAGAATCATTAATTCTTCTTCCCGAAAGTATTATCTCAGGATTGTAGCCCAGTTCTTGAGCCTTTTGAGCTAAATAGTAAGGATCAACTCCTATACAATGACCTCCAACAAGACCAGGTTTAAATGGTAAAAAATTCCACTTAGTTGATGCCGCATCTAAAATCGAATGAGTATCTAATTTCATTAAACTAAATATTTTTGCAAGTTCATTTACAAATGCAATATTTATATCTCGTTGTGAGTTTTCAATTACTTTTGCAGCCTCAGCTACCTTTATTGAGGAGGCAATAAATGTTCCTGCAGTTATAACAGATGAATAAACACTATCAATTTCCATAGCAGCTTCTTTAGTAGAACCAGAGGTTATTTTTTTGATTTTTGTAAGGGTGTGTTTTTTGTCTCCTGGATTAATTCTTTCAGGTGAATATCCTAGGAAAAAGTCTTTATTTAATTTTAATCCACTTTCTTTTTCCAAGATGGGTAGGCAATCATCTTCAGTGGCACCAGGATATACAGTACTTTCGTATACAACAAAATCATCTTTTTTAAGAGCTTTTCCAACTGTTTCTGAAGCTTTTATTAACGGAGTTAAAACCGGTCTATTATATTTATCAACAGGTGTTGGGACAGTTATAATATAAAAATTACATGAATTTAATATATTAAAATCGAAGGTTACAAATAAGCCATTAGATTTAGAAAATGAACTTTCATTTTCCAATATTACATTGTTTAATTCACCACTATCAATTTCTAGTGTACTATCAATGCCATTTTTAATCTCATCAACTCTGTTTACATTAATATCAAAACCAATAACATCAAACTTTTTGGACATTGCAACAGCTAAGGGTAAACCCACATATCCAAGACCTATTACTCCAATTTTATATTTTTTTTTCATAATTGTGGTGATATTTAAAATTTTTAATAGTTTTTTCTAATCCTTCATACAAACCTATTTTAGGCTCCCATTTTAAACTAAATTTTGCTTTGGTAATATCTGGCTTTCTTCTCTTCGGGTCGTCCTCTGGTATGTTTTTGTAAATTATTTTTGATTTGGAATTTGTCATATTTATAATAATATCTGCTAATTCTTTGATTGAAATTTCACTTGGATTTCCTAAATTTATGGGACCTGTAAAGTCATCTTTTGTATTCATCATTAAAATTAATGCTTTCGTTAAGTCATCTATATATTGAAAGCTTCTTGTCTGGCTTCCGTCACCGTTAATTGTGATATTTTCTCCGTTCATAGCTTGAACAATAAAATTAGAAACCACTCTACCATCATTAATCTTCATATTTGGTCCATAGGTATTAAAAATCCGAACAATTTTTATTTTTAATTTATGTTCTCTATGGTAATCCATAAATAAAGTTTCAGAACATCTTTTACCCTCGTCATAACACGATCTAGAACCTATAAAATTTACATTTCCATTATATTCCTCATTTTGTGGATGAAGATCTGGATCTCCATAAACCTCACTAGTACTGGCTTGAAGTATTTTACAATTATTTTTTTTTGCTAATCCAAGCATATTAATTGCGCCTAAAGTGCAGGTTTTTATTGTCTTAATTGGATTTAACTGATAATGAACAGGGGATGCAGGACATGCTAAATTGTAAATCTCATCAATATCTTCTCTAAAATATGGATCAATAATATCATGGTTAACAAATTCAAAATTTGGCATATTACGTAGATTTGAAATATTATTTATTGAACCTGTGAATAGATTATCTAAACATATAACATGATGCCCTGACTTTACAATTAATTCACAAAGATGAGAACCTATAAAACCCGCACCACCAGTAATCAAAATATTTTTGATTTTATTTTCTTCCAAGTCCAATATAGTTAAATCCAATTTGCTTTACCTTTTCCTTATCTAAAATATTTCTGCCGTCGTAAATAAAAGCAGGTTTTTTTATTCTATGATATATTTCTAACCATTGATAATCTTTAAATTCATCCCACTCTGTCATGATAGCTACTATGTTATAATTAGAAATATTTATAAATGGCTCATCAACATAATTTAAAGATGAATTTTTATAATTAACATTTAAATATTCCAAGTCAAATTTTATTTGATTTTCAGACACCTTTGGATCGTAAACATCTATTGATATATTTTTTTCTAGTAAATTTTTAGCTACATATATTGCCGCAGATTCCCTGGTATCGTTTGTATTTTTTTTAAAAGCCCAGCCTAAAAATAGCACTTTAGGCTCTAAACCTTTATTTTTTATACAATCTATTATGCTGTTTGAGAACCTATCTCTTTGGTGTCTGTTAATTATTAATATTTGTTCCCAATAATCTGCAACTTCACTAAGCCCAAGGGATCGTGAAATATAAACAAGATTCAAAATATCTTTTTGAAAACAACTACCACCAAATCCAACCGATGTTTTTAAGAAACTATTTCCAATTCTTGAATCCATACCAATTGCTTTTGAAACTTCTTCAATGTCAGCACCAGTTTTCTCGCACAATTCTGAAAGTGAATTAATTGACGATATTCTTTGAGCTAAAAAGGCATTTGCGGTTAATTTTGATAGTTCTGATGACCATAGATTAGTCGTTAGAATATTTTCTTTTGGAACCCATGATGAATAAATCTCAACCAAAGAATCAACTGCTTTTTTGCCCTTAACCGTATTATCACCGCCGATTAAAATACGATCAGGAATTTCCAAATCTCTCATCGCAGTTCCTTCGGATAAAAATTCAGGATTAGAAAGAATTTGAAAATCAACATCACTGTTGTTTGATCTTAGAATTTGTTTGATTTTTTCTGATGTTCTAACCGGAACAGTAGATTTTTCTACAATTATTTTATCCGTTTTTGAAACTTCTGCAATTTGTTTTGCGCAAGCTTCGACATATTTTAAATCTGCTGCATAACCCATCCCTTCTCCGGATGTCTTTGTTGGTGTATTTACTGAGACAAATATCATATCAGCCTGTTCAATATGTTTGTTTACATCAGTAGAAAAAAATAAATTTCTTCCTCTAGCTTCTTTCACTACTTTTGATAGTCCAGGCTCATATACAGGTAAATTATCTAAATCTTTGGAATTCCAAGCTGATATTTTATCAGTATTCATATCTACAACATTAACCTTAATATCTAGATTTTTCTGAGCAATAATCGACATTGTTGGACCACCTACATAGCCCGCCCCGATACAACATATTTTTTTAACTTTCATTTAAAAAAATTTAAGACTTTTTCAATAATGTAATCCTGATTTGAATTTTCCAATTCGGTATGAATTGGAAGAGATATAACATTTTTAGATAAGTCCTCTGTAATTGGAAGCTTAAAATCATCTGAAACATATTTCTTGAATGCTTGCTGTTTGTACAAAGGAATTGGATAATAAATCATCGAAGGAATACCATTATCAAATAAGTATTCTTTCAATTGATCTCTTTTTTTATTTGATACCTTTAAGGTATATTGATGATAAACATGAGTTGAATTACTAATAACTTTTGGTATTTGTAAATATTCAATATTTTTAAAAACCAGATTATAGTTTTTAGCCATAATTGCTCTATTTTGGTTATATTCAGACAAATATTTCAGCTTAATATTTAAAATTTCTGCCTGAATTGAATCTAGTCTTGAATTACATCCGATTATTTTATGATGATACCTTTCATTTTGACCATGATTAGCTGCTAAATAAATTTTTTCAGCTAATTCATCATTGTTTGTAAATATAGCACCTCCATCACCATATGCTCCCAAATTTTTTGAGGGATAGAAAGAAGTGGTCCCTATATCACCAATAGTTCCTGTTGAATTAATTTTACCATTACTGAAAGTATATTTACATCCAATTGCTTGTGCATTATCTTCGATAATTTTTAAATCATATTTTTTTGCCAAATTTAATATAGGCTCCATATCACACGATTGTCCATATAAATGGACAGGTACAATGGCTTTTGTTTTTTTTGTAATTAATGGTTCAATATTCTCAGCAGTTACATTAAATGTTTCTGAATCAACATCACACATCACTGGAATTAATCCAAGAATAGCGGCAGCTTCAGCTGTTGCTACATACGTCCATGCAGGACATATAACTTCATCTTCAGGCTCTAAATCAAGAGCCATAAATGCTATTTGTAGAGCATCAGTTCCATTTGCACACGGAATTACATGCTTGACATCAAGAAATTTTGAAAGGTTTTGTGAAAATTCTTTAACAATTGGACCATTGATTAATTTTCCTGAACGTATACTGTTAATGATATTTTTATCAATTTGATTTTTTATCTTATCATATTGACCCATTAAATCAACCATCTGAACATTAATTTTTTTCATATAATTTTTTTTAAGGCTTCGCCAACGTCAGTCACAATTATGACTAACAAAATAAAACTCATTTATTTTTGTTAAGCTAATTTTAGCTTAACACTATATCCAATAGATTTCAAATAAATCCAAATATTATTTTTTGAAATCCTATTAACAATTCCTTTTTCATTATTAAAAGACGGCAATTTCAAATTATCACCAACTTTAATATTTGAAATACTACTATCAATCAGATTATAATTTCCGTTTAAATATTTTTTTAAAATATCAACCTCTTTTTGTCTTACAATTGCCCTCTTACCTAACCAAAACATATATCTAATAACAGAGGAACACTCAAAGACTCTATTAATATCTTTAACGTTTATATTTACTAATATCATTGAAGGTAGTACCGGAACATCAATTCTTTTTTTACGATCACTCCAAAGTCTAATTTCAGAACGAGTTGGGCAATATGCATTAATCCCAATGGATAAAAGTTTTTCTTCAACTTTTTTCTCACTTCTAGGTTTTGTATGTAAAACGTGCCAACTCATTGTTCTGTTTTCTTGTAAAGAATAATCGAATTAGAATCGTATTTTTGATTCAATAAAAAGCTAACTTGTCTTCCAATTTTCTTTTTAATTTTTGGTTTAATATTTTCTAAATAATCGTTATTTACTTTTGAACCATTAATAATAATCTCAATATTTCCACTATCAATTCCCTTGGCATATTCTCCTGTCAATGCAATTTGATCAACATCTCCAATTCTTTCAATTACGGTTTCAACGATATCCTCTAAACCCAGATGTTGTCTAACAATTTTTTGTAAAACTTCAAACATTGGGTGCGATGTGTTAGCATTGTATATAACCCTGTTATTTTCTTTAGATTTGAGGAGGTATCCTGCGCCAGATAGATTGTTTAATTCCTTTCTTATAGAATTAGTGGATTCATTAAATTCGTTTGCTAGACCATTTAAATATCCGTTGTTAGCAGCACTTACAAAGAACTTGGTAAGCATCCGGAGCCTGGTTTTAGATGTAATTAAAGAACTAAGCATGTATTAAGTAACAAAAGTACTTAATTTTAAGTAAAAAAAGTACTTATAATGTAAAAATATCAATAAAATATATATTTAAAATGAAAAAATAATCTTCATTACAATGTCTAATACCTGTATTTGTCAGATTTGTAAGGACCTTCTTTATCTACCCCTATATATTCAGACTGGATATCATTAAGTGTGGTTAGCTCCACACCTAATTTTTCAAGATGTAACTTTGCAACTTTTTCGTCTAAGTGTTTAGGCAAGGTGTATACCTTGTTTTCATATTTTGATGAATGTTTCCAAAGTTCAATTTGGGCTAAAACTTGATTTGTAAATGAATTACTCATAACAAAACTTGGGTGACCTGTTGCACAACCCAAATTTACTAATCTACCTTCAGCTAAAACTACAATGTCATTGCCGTTAATCGTATACAAATCTACTTGAGGTTTTATTTCTTTTTTGGTATGACCATAGTTTTTATTTAACCAAGCCATATCTATTTCATTATCAAAATGACCAATATTACAAACAATTGCTTTGTCCTTCATGGATTTAAAATGGATATCCTTAACAATATCTCTATTGCCAGTAGCTGTTATAATTATGTCTGATTTACCGATTACTGTTTCTAATTTTTTAACTTCATAACCGTCCATAGCTGCTTGTAGAGCGCATATAGGGTCAATTTCTGTAACAGTGACAATACTTCCAGCAGATTTAAAAGATGCTGCAGTTCCTTTTCCAACATCTCC
>MDSV01109294.1_pt1 | contig 41689 bp, 42 predicted proteins | sample 810851 | NCBI WGS metagenome assembly MDSV01 (sample SAMN05326640, study PRJNA326480) | marine metagenome | isolation source: seawater | place: Atlantic Ocean: North East | collected 2012 | reverse complement strand
CGTTGATAGGCTGGATGTGGAAGCGCAGTAATGCGTGCAGCTGACCAGTACTAATAGCTCAATTGGCTTGATTTATGCACTGAAAAAAATTTTATTTTGATAAGTATTGATAGAATTAAGCAAACTTTACACAATTTATTCTGCAACAGAATAAATACTTTTTTGCCAGTTATCATCATCATTTAGCTTTTTTAAAAAAATCTAAAATCATTTTAAATTGTTTAGATATGTAATGATATTATTAACTGAAGATAACTTTTCATACATTGATTGATTAATTTTAATTTTGAATTTTTTCTCAATTAATAAAATTAATCTTATTTGACCGATGCTATCCCATTTTGGCACATCATCAGAGCTTAAAGAAGAATTAATCTTTTTTTTATCAATGTTAAAACATTTTGAAATTAATTTTATAATCTCCGATTCAGTTTTTGCCCTATTCATGATTTATTTTTTTTTTAATTTCATTTAAAATTTCAGGATTTACCATAGTACTAATATCACCAATATTTTGTTGATCATTTATTAAATTTCTTAACAATCTTCTTAAAATTTTTCCACTCCTCGTTTTTGGAAGTTGTGTTAAATAAAATATTTTTTTTGGTAGAGCAAAACTACCAAAAAACGAATTTATTAAATTATTTAATTTATCATTTAAATTATTATTTTTTGATACAATAAAGAGATAAAAAACATTGCCCTCGATTTTATCATTACATGCAATAGCACAACATTCACTTATACTTTTTTCTTGGAGAATAATTGATTCTAATTCCTCTGAGCCAATTCTATGTCCTCGAATATTTATAACATCATCAATTCTTCCATGGATATAGATATTGTTTCTTTTTTTTGTAGCATAATCAAACATTCTAAAAAATTTTTCTTTTGTCCAGTATTTATCCCATTCATTTTTTCCATTTATAATTTTTTTCATACATCCAGGCCACGGTTTAGTTATAACAAATTCATTTTTTTTGGTAATATGAATTTTTTTATAATTTATATTTTTAGTTAATACATCTCCTACAGATCCATGAGGATTTTTTAATGAATTACTATCAAACTTTGGAGATGAAATTATTCCTCCTGTTTCAGTTTGAAAATATGTATTTACAATAGATGAATTTTTATTTTTAAAAGTTTTTGCAAACCACAATCCAATAGAAGGAGCTAAAGGCTCACCCATAGAACCAAGTGCTTTAAGTTTGTTATGTTTGATATTTATTCTTTTTGATGTTGATTTCATCAATCTGATTAAAGTGACAGGCAAATAAAGAATAGTAGTGCCTAAATTAATCAATTTGACCAATATTTGAGTATTTAATAATATTAAAGGACTTTCACATAATATTGTTGTGGCTCCAAAAAAAAGTGGCCCGAACAAGGAATAAGTATGACCATTTATCCATCCAGCATCAGAAGCAGTTAGAACTATCGAATTAGTATTCATTCCGAATTGTTTTTTACAAGTATATTTTGTGTATACGGAATATCCTCCATAATTATGTACAACCCCCTTAGGTTCACCTGTTGAACCTGAGGTAAATAAACAAAAAAAATTTTTATTTGGATCCAAGCTTTTACTTTTGATTACTTTGTTATTAGGAACATTATTTTTTCTTTTTAATTCATTGAAAGAACATATAAATAATTTCTTTTTTAATTTAGGTTTAATCTTATTAAAAATTTTTTTGTCCTCAGTTATTACTAAGTCTGGTTGAAATAAATTTATTCTAGTTCTTATAGCCTCTCGAGGTAATTCTTTAAATATGACACTAAAAAATATCCCATTTTTGATACATGACAGCATTGAAATAGCAGAATTTAATGTTGCTGACGAATGTATGATTACTTTTTTAACTTTCTTTTTATTTAACAAGTTTAAAGAAAAATTATTTACATATTCATCTATTTGATTGTATGAATATTTTTTAATTTCCTGATTTTTAGATAAAGTAATTATAGCAGTTTTATTTGAATTTTTTTTTAGATTTTTTAGGATTAAGTTGTGATATAGATCAATTTTACCTCCCAAGTACCATTGAAAACTGTTATCTCTTTGTCTTTTAAAAGTTTTTTTTGGCTTAACTTTCCATTCAAGTAAATTGGAATTTTTTTTCCAAAACTTTAGATTATCATTGTTTATGTGCATTAAAAAAAAGATCTTTTAAAATATTTAAGTAGTATTTTATTTATAAATTTATTACTTACATGCAATTGATCTTTTCTATATTTATTAATCTTCTTTTGATTATGCCTTAAAAATATTTCATAACAAGGAAAATATTCAACATCATTCATGTGTTCTAATTCTTTAAAGGCTGAACAAAAAACACTTTTGGAAATATTGTCAGCAATTTTAACATCTATATTTTGGTAGGTAGTAGCCAAATGATTAGGTGAAGTCATAAGTATCATTTTTTTTTTCCCAAATTTTTTCAAAATTTTTATTATTGAAATCATAGTTTTTTTAAGCTCATCATGAGAAATTACTTTGAGTTTACTTTTATTGCCAAATGGTTTTTGACTATAAATATTACCATAAAAAGAGTACCAAGCTTTTTTGGATTTTTTATCAACCCATACTTCATTTGTTTCAAAACTTAATAGAATTATTGTAGCTTTTTTTATTTCCTCAAGAAGTTTTTTATCAATTTCAATAATTCTTTTTTTTAATTTGTTTAAATTATTTGTCTTAAATCTCGCTTTAGTAAATAAACATATGTAATGACCAAATTGTTTACTAAAAGTAAAAGAACTTTTATCAAGTTTTTCTTTTTTTTTTATTCGTTCAAGGGTATGAAGAAGATTTAATGGATTGTAAAAATTTCCAAAAAAAAATTCTAATCCATTTTTTCCTGTCTTATCTAAAATATTACTTGATACATTATAATCTAATTTCCTCATTTCTTTGGCTAGAATATCTAAAAAACAATTTCCCAAGGGTAATATCAGTTCTTTTTTTTTATTAAAATGAAGTTTCTTATCTAAATCAAATGAAATTTTTTTCGTGAAAGTGTCAGCAAATCTCGATGTAAAATGCATATTTATATATATAACATTAGATTTTATTTGAAATCTTATATTTGTATATATATTAACATTTTTAAATTTTACTATGAATAAGTCATCCAAAAATATAGTTTTTTTTGTTGGTGCCCGTGGTGGAAGCGTAGGATTAAAAAACAAAAATTTACGTAAAATTAAAAAAAAAACACTTCTTTCAATAACTATTTCACAAATTAAAAAATCAAAATTTTATTCACAAATAATTGTTTCATCTGACTCCACTGCGATTTTAAAAGAGGCAAGAAAAAGCTGTAAAGGCATTTTAATTAAAAGACCAAATAACTTATCTCTTTCTACGACACCAAAATTTAAAGTTTGGAAACATGCAATAAAATTTTATGAAAAAAGTTCAGGAAATAATATAGACTTATTGGTAGATTTAGATTGCACTAATCCATTAAGATATACTCAGGATATTGACAATATAATAAATATGAAATTAAGAAATGAGAAATCTGATGCTGTAGTTTCAATTGCAAATTCAAGAAAAAATCCATATTTTAATATGTTAGAATATAACAAGTCTCAATATTTAAAAATATCGAAAGAAAAAAAAAATTGGCCATCAAGAAGACAAGATGCTCCACAAGTTTATGATCAGGTAGCTAGCATATACTGCATGAATGCTAATTTTGTAAAAAAAAAATAACTTTTTATACCAAGGAAATATTAAGGGTTATTTAGTGAAAGATTTTCAAGCATTTGATGTAGATAATCATTTAGATTTTGATTTAATAAATTATCTATATACAAAATATAAATTTAATTAATTGTATGTCTTTATTATTGTTGAATTATAAAACTTATTCAAATTATCATATAGGTTTATTAAAAAAAAAGTTTGATAAAATTCATTTGAAAGATTTTAAAAAAAAAAAAAAATTTGATTAATTTTCTTAAAAAAAAAAATAAAGAAAAAGATAATATTAAAGCCATATTTCTCAGTTTTGGTATTTTTTACGATAAAGATGTTTTTAATTTGTTAGATGACAATTGTTATTTGGTAAGTCCCACAACTTCCTTAACCCATTTGAAAACTATAGATTTAAAAAAAAATCAAAAGTTGATTTATTTAGATAGAAAAAATTTTGGAAAAAAATTAGCAAATATTCCTTCAACTGCTGAACTTACAGTTGCTCTTATATTAGCATTATATAAAAAAATTTATTCATCAATCAAGGATGTGAAAAAAAATTTTTGGAATAGGGAAAATTTTGTTGGAAATCAATTATTAAATAAAAAATTGGGAATAATTGGTATGGGAAGAATAGGCAAAATAGTTTCAAATATTATGAACAGTTTTGATTTAAAAATCTATTATTTTGATAAAAAAAAAATTAAATACAAAAAATTTCAAAAAAAATCCTTAAAATATATTTTTTCAAATTGCGATATTATATCAGTGCATTTAGATTCTAGTTTAAGCAACTACGGTATTATAAAAAAAAAATATTTTAATATGATGAAAAAAAAATCAATTTTTATTAATACCTCTAGAGGTGAATTAATCGATGAAAACGCTTTGTTAAACGTTTTAAAAAGAGGTAAGATTTCAGGTGCAGGTTTAGACGTTTTATCAGGAGATGGAGTCTGGGAAAATAATAAATTTAGACATAAACTTGTGGATTTTTCAAAGAAACACGACAATCTCATAATTACACCACATATTGGAGGCAATACTAGTGAAGCAAGTTATCTTACAAAAAAAATGATAATAAAAAAATTATTGTCCTATTTTTAGAATAATGAACTTTAGAAAAAATAAAAGAAAATTGATAATTGCTGAGGTAGGTCAAAGTCACAACGGTTCTTTCAATCAAGCTAAAAAACTTATTGATTTAACTGTGAGAGCGGGAGCAGATGTAATAAAATTTCAAACTCATTATGCAGATGCCGAGTCAACTTTAAATGAAAAGTTTAGGAAAGGTTATAATTTTAAACAAAAAAATAGACTTGAATATTGGAAAAAACATGAATTTTCTAAGGAAAAATGGTCAATGTTGAGAAAATATTGTAAAAAAAAAAAAATTCTTTTTTCAAGTTCGCCATTTTCTGAAAAAGCTTTTGATGTTTTGAATAAGTTAGATATCGATATATGGAAGATTGGATCGGGAGAGTTTTTTTCAGAAAGACTTAATGAACTAATATTCAATACGAAAAAACCTGTCATAATTAGCACCGGACTCTCAAATTGGAATGATATTCGTAATAAAATAAGAAGATTAAAAAAAAAAAGAGCTAATTTTTTAATAATGCAATGTACTACAAAATATCCTTTACCACTCAATGAGGTTGGTATGAATATAATCAATGAAATTAAAGAAAAATTTAATTGCCCCGTAGGTTTATCGGATCATTCAGGAACAATTTACCCTATATTAATGAGTCTTAGTGATAATATTACTCAGGTTATAGAAGTTCATGTATCAAAACCTCAGAATAAAAAGAATCCTGATAAAAGTTCTTCATTAACATTTAAAGAATTAAAATTTGTTTGTGATTACAGAGACAAAATTGAAATATTAAAAAGTTCAAAACTAGATAAAAATTTATTATCTTCAAAATTAAAAAAAACTAAAATATTATTTACAAAAAGTATTTGTTTAAAAGAAAACTACAAAAAGGGACATCGCATTTCTGTAAAAGATATATGTTTTAAAAAACCTGGAAATGGGATATCTGCTTCTCAGGTAAAAAAAATTTTAAGTAAAAAACTTTCTAGAAATTACTCAAACAGAAGGTTATTAAATTGGGGGGATATTGAAAAATAAAAAAAAAATCTGCGTAGTAATAAATAATAGAGCAAACTATGCTCGGATTAAAAGTTTTTTAATACATGCTAATAAAAGTAAAAAAGTTGATTTAAAGATTATTTTAGCAGGATCGAGTCATTTATTTAAGTATGGTGACATATCTGAGACAGTGAAAAAAGATAAGTTAAAGATTATTTTAAAATTACATACAGTTGTGGAAGGTAATGATCCTACTTGCATGGTAAAAACTACGTCTAACTTGATGAATGAGCTTACAACTGCATTTGAGAATATAAAACCTGATATTGTTGTTGTTATAGCCGATAGACACGAAAATTTAGCAGTTGCAATAGCAGCAAGTTACATGAATATTACTTTAGCACACATACAAGGAGGTGAAGTTACTGGCTCAATTGATGAGACAGTAAGACACGCAATTACGAAACTTGCTCATATTCATTTCCCGTCCACATCAAGAGCCAAGAAATTTTTATTGAACCTTGGTGAAAGAAAAAATACTATTTTTAAAACTGGTTGTCCTTCTTTAGACATAATTAGAAAATCAAATAAGGAAATTGACAAAAAATTTCATCACAGGAACTCTTATGTTGGTGCGAAAATTGATTACTTTAAAGATTATATTGTCTGTTTAATGCACCCTGTAACTACAGAATTCAAAGAAAATAAAATTTATATAAAAGAGTTAATTCAAAGCATAAGACTGTTAAGACAAAAAATTCAAGTTGTAATATTATGGCCAAATGTAGACTCGGGAACTGATTTTATTTCTAAATCAATTAGAATGCTCTTAAACGAAAATAATAATAATATTGCTGCTTATAAAAACTTTTCACCTGAAGATTATATTAAATTAATATCTAATTCAAAATGTTTGGTTGGTAACTCCTCATCTGGAATCAGAGAAAGTTCTTTTTTGGGATTGCCCACTGTAAATATTGGAACAAGACAAATTAATAGGGAGAGAGGACCAAATGTGATTGATGTTAGAAATAATTCTAAAGAAATCTTATCGGCAATTCTTTCACAGCTAAAAATTAAAAAATATCCAAAAAGTCTATTGTATGGTGATGGTTATGCAGGAAAAAGAATTCTTACATATCTATTAAGTAAGAAAATAGATAAAAAAAAAGTACTTAATTATTTAAAATGAAAATTGTTAATAATTTAGTATTAATACCCTCAAGAATTGGCTCAAAAAGAGTAAAAAATAAAAATTTCATAATTCTAAAAAAAAAAAATTATATGAGCATTCACTTCAACATGCATATTTAATAAAAAAAAAATTCAAAAGCACAATAATTGCTCTATCAACAGATTATGTTGGTAAATTAAAAAAAAAAAATTATTTTGACATTATTAAAAGACCCAAAGACATATCTGGAGATAAATCTAAGTCAAAAGAATATATTCTTCATACATTATCATTTTATAAAAAAAAAAAAATTATTTTTAAAAATGTTGTCATTCTACAACCTACATGCCCAATTAGATCAAAAAAAGATTTAATTGAATGTATAAAAATTTTTACAAAAAAAAAAGTTAACTCACTGATTTCTGTTTATAAAGAAACATATGTGAATGATAGTGTAAAATATTTAAGCAAAAATAAATTAGGTCTACCTGTTAGAAAAGATCATAATCATGGTACAGACGGCAAGAAAAATAAAGATTATTTTGTGAGAAATGGATCAATATATATAACTTCTATAAATTATTTTTTAAAAACAAAAAATGTGATTTCGGATAGGCCATATTTATATCAAATGAATAAAATTAATTCGATAAATATTGACACTATAGAAGATTTAAATTTGATAAAAAAATTTATTTGAAATTTTTTTTAAGGTAATAAATATTTACTATCTGCCAAATTGGTAAACCGAAATTTATTTTATTTTTTTTAAATCTTTTCCAATAAAGTTGAACTTCTTTTTTTTTAAGATATTTATTTTTTTTATAAAGATTTTTAGAAAAAATTATTTTATCAATCCATTGAACTAATATTTTATTTTTTAACCAATTTGTTTGAGGACTCTGAATAGTTTTTTTTTTTATAAACCAATGATTGTAAAATTTTATATTTGACATTAAAAAATTTCTCATTGGCATTTTACCTAGACTGTTGTCATAATATTTATCTTTATCTAAACTTAAGCTTGCTTCTATAAATCTTGAATCAACATATGGGTTTCTAAATTCAATTGAGCTAGACATGCTTGCTCTATCAATCATGTGCATTGTCCTTGGTATTTTATATTTAAAAATCATATCCAATTGAAATTTATGTATTAGATTATTAGTATTTCTCAAAAATTCTCCCACTTGTTTTCTTTTGTTATAATTTCTTATAAATCTAAAATTTGATAATTTTGTTCCATCAATTAATGTGTATTTAAGATTAATTATATTTTTTAATTTAAGATTAGGATTCAGGATATCGTAACCACCCAAACATTCGTCTAAACCATATCCACCTAATAATACTTTTATATTATCTTTTTTTGCTTGTTTGAATAATTTAATAAGGCCGATATTCATGATGCCGCCCAGTGGAGCCTCATTTATAACTATGGACTCATTAAACATTTTAATTACATCTCTCGGAATAATATTTATTATTTTATATTTAATATCAAAATATTTGCAAAATTTAACAACATCTGATTTTTCTAAATCAAAATTTTTAAAATGTATAAAATATGCAATTTTTAAAATACTTATTTTTTTCAAATAAAATAATATTGCGCATATTGATCTTGAGTCCAAGCCACTTGAAAGGCATATACCAATACTTGTATCACTTATAAGATGTTGATTGGTTATTCTTATTAAGTTTTTATTAAATCTATTGTTATTCTTTGATTTTGAATATTTTAAATTAGTTTCGGAAAAAAATTGTTTAAATTTAAATTCTTCGTTTTTACTATTAGAAAATTTTAAAATTCCATATTCTCCGGCATTTACTTGACTAATCTCTTGAAAAAAAGTTTCCCTTGAATATCCGTAATTATTAGTCAAAAGATAATTTTTGATTTCATTATCATTTAAATTTAAATTAAAAAATTTTTGTATTGGTTTTATCTCGCTTGAAAAAAATATACTTTTTTTATCTTTATAAAAATAAAGTGGTTTTTGACCAAGATGATCCCTTGAAAATACAATGCTATCTTTCAAACTATCATATATTAAAAAAGAAAACATTCCTTTCAAATATTTAAAAACTTTTTTTCCATAAATAATGTATGAAGCTAAAAGAACCTCAGTATCGGAAGAGGTAGTAAAATCATATTTTTTCTTTATTTTTAATTTTATTTCTTTAAAATTATAAATTTCACCATTATATAAAAGCATGTACCTCTTATCTTTTGAAAAAAAAGGTTGATTTGATCTCTTATTAATATCTTGAATTGATAATCTATAATGGCATGCAAATATTTTTTTTTGATTAAATATTTTTTTGTAATCTGGTCCTCGATGTTTTATCAATGAAGAAACTAACTTTAATTTTTTTACGTCATTCTCATTGATATCAGTTTTGTTGTAGTAAAAAATAAATCCACACATGAATATATCTATATTCTGTATCCCCCATCTACACGGATATTTTGACCATTTATGTAATTTGATTTATCACTTAAAAGATAGTTTACAGCATTAAAAACGTCCTCTTTTGAGCACATCCTGCCTAGAGCAACATTTTTATTATACTTATTTACGAAATTCTGAGTATGTTTGTTGTAAACTCCTCCAGGAGAAACTATGTTAGAAATAATTTTACTTGATCCAAATTTACTTGCTACCCAAGTGTTTATTCCATTTAAACCAAATTTACTAGCTGAATAGCCTAGTGAGGTAAAAAATTTTTCATTAGAATATATAGAGTGATCTGGAGACTTGCTTCCATAAATACTGCCAATAGTGATAATTTTTTGTAAATTTTTGTTTTTATTATGATGCTTTATAAAGTGCTTAATACAATAAAAAACACCATTTAGATTTATGTCTATATTTTTTTGCCAGTTTTTTTCATCAAAAAAATCGTTAACATCTTTTCTATCTTTTATAGATACCTCAGATGTGTATCCAGCGCTATTTATTAAACAATCAAAAATACCGTACTTTTTTTTTATATTAGAAAAAAATGAGCTAACCTCCTCTGTTTTTGTTATATCTAATTTGTAAAACTTAAAATTTTTATTATTTTTAAATTTAGATTTTTTATCTGCACCTATTATTAATTTTATTCTTTTTTCTTCAGAAAATTTTTTTAAAAAAAAACTTCCCAAAGTGCCTGATGAACCGATTAGAATAATCTTTTTATTTTTCATCAATTTTTTATATACAAAATGTATTATTATTTAAAGAATTTAATGTTTAAAATTTACACAATCATATCTTGGAATTTCAAAAGGTTTATTCTTTAAGATATTACTATTTACATCTGCTTTGTTAACACTGTATGCATATTTAAATCTATTTAATTTTAAAATTTTGATTGTGTTAAGATTATAAGATTTTTTACCACCATAAGGGTAACAAAAATGTGATAAATTTTTTCCTATAATTTTTTTAAGATATTTAGTAGATCTACTAATTTCTAATTTTTGCTCTCTAGAGGTTAGTTCAGATAATAATCTATGACTATGCCCGTGTGATCCTATTATCATGCCCATCTTATTAATCTGATTTATTTCTCGATTATCTAAATAAATGTCTTTTAACTTTTTTTTTATTTTGAATAATTTCATTAGTTTATCTAATATCTTGCTTTGCAAGTGCATATCTCTTGATAAGTAATTTATAACAGATTTAAACTCAATTTTATCTTTTTCATCTTTAGCATGATTATTATAACTTTTACCTAAATACTTAATTTTATTATAATTCTTAAAAAGACTTTTATTTTTAATTAAATTTTGATCAGAAATTAGATTTTTTAATTCTTTAAGAGCTAAACTAGATTTTTTCTTTCCAAGTATCAAATGTGTTTTATGCACATTAAGTATTTTTTTATTTTTTAATGGTTGAGTTGGTATAAAAAAAATACCTATGATATTATTTTTCTTCAAAATTTTAGCAACTTGTAAATGGTCTTTAAGACCATCATCAAAAGTTAATAAAACTTTATTATTTTTTTTATCAATTTGATTTTCATTTGAAATTATTCCATATTTTTTTCTTAAAACAATTATTTGTCTTTTAAATCTTGATAAAGATAAGCTTTTAAAATAAGGATACTCTTTTTGATTATTCCTAACATAATGATACATTATTACTTTCATTTTTTTTTTAAATAACTGATACCGCTTTTGAAAGCATTAAATTTATTTACATTGCTCGAATTAATTTTAATTTTAAAATTTTTTTCTATTGAAGCTAATATTTTAACATGGGACATGCTATCCCAATTTTGATATTCATTTAATTTTATATCTATCTTTCCTTTTAATAAATTTTTTGATTTAACATTGTCTAATTTTAATACTTGTTTAAAAATATTTATAAATTTTTTAGTTTTTTTATCTTCCATTTAAATATATTGTGCAAGCTTCATAGTATCAATTTTTCCATTTTTATTTAAGGGAAATTTATCTATTTTAATAATTTTATATGGAATTTTATATCCTTCTAGTTTAGTCTTTAAATAATTTATGAGTTTTGCTTTATCAATTTTTTGTCTTTTTATGAATGAGATAATTTTTTTTTCAAAAAATAAAGATTTACAAACACTATAACCAAACTTGTTAATAAAATGATCAATCTCATTAAGCTCTACTCTAAATCCTCTTATCTTTATTTGCTTATCATCTCTAGCAAAGAAAAATAAATCTTTATTTTTATAAAATCCTAAGTCTCCAGTTTTATAATATCTCGTTCCGTCAATGTAAAAAAATTTTTTTTTGGTAAGGGTATCCTGTTTAAAATATTTACTAGCAAGTTGTATTCCATGTATTAATATCTCACCGACTTCTTTGTTGTTTACTTTGGATTTATTAAATAATTTAATTCCCATACCTTTTATTGGTAATCCCAAAGACATGGTGTTAATTGATTTATTCTTATAATTTCTATAATTAATATCACAAGATGTCATAGAGCAAGTAGCTTCTGTTGGACCGTAAGCATTAATAATTTTTATATTTTTATTGGCTTTGAACAACTTTTGCACATGGCCCTCATAAAGTGGCTCACCGCAAAAAAAAATTAATTTAACATTTTTAAAATTCCTTTTATTTAATTGATTAGATGCGATGATGTAGTCAATAAGACTAGGGGTGCAAACTATATGAGTGATCTTTTTCTTTTTAATCCATCTAGCTGGAAAAATATTATCAATACTATCAGGTATAACTAATTTTGTACCAGAACACAGTGAGAGATAAATATCAGCTACTGATAAATCAAATCCTATTGAAGGGATTTGAGAACAAATTGAATCATTTTTCATTTTGATTTTATCAGTGATCCATTTCACATAATTTTCAAGACTTTTTTTTTGTATTACCACTCCTTTTGGTTTGCCAGTTGTTCCAGAAGTAAATAATATATAAGCAATTTTCGAGACTAAATTTTTTTTAGCATTAATATTAAAATTTTTTATGTCTTTAAATGATATAGCTTGGGCTTTTTTAAAATTCAAATTTTGTAAACTTTCATTTACAAAAAAATTTGCTCCTGTACTTTTTATAATTGCACTTATTTTTTTTGGAGGAGTTACTTTATTTATAGGAATATAATATCCACCTGATATTAAAGTTCCAATTATGGATATATAATCTATAAAATTTCCTTGCTCAAAAATACAAACTACTGGTGTTTTATTTACAGAGTAATGAGATAAGAAAGCGGAAAATTTTTTGCATAAATCCCAAAATTCCTTATAGCTTAGTTTTTCGTTTCCTTTTTCAATACATATTTTATCTGGATTTTTTTTATAATTTAAATAAATTAATTTTAAAAACCTATATTTCAATTTCATATCTATTTTTCACTAAACAATAATTATTTTTCTTTAGAATTTTGTTTCCATAATAATGTAAATCTTCTGTTTTAAAAGATAAGCTAGATCCATATTTTAAATTTACTTTATTGTATTTAAAACCAACTTTTTTCATTTTTAAAAAAGCATCATCATAATCAAAAACTATATTTTTAGGTTTATTGAAATAATCAATCGTTATGTTTTTAGTTCTATTTTTTAAAAATATTTTTTTTTTTAATTTAATTCTTTTTCTATAGGGAACTTTATTAATATATTCTAAATTAATCAGATAGGTTGCAGCTTCATTAGGTGAGCAACCTAAAAATATCATCTTGAAATTATATTTTTTAAAATAGTAAAAATCGGAATAAATTCCAAAAGAATTAAAATTATTTTTGTTTTCTAAAAAATCTATTTTTTTACCTATTCCCATATGACTATGAATCGGGCGGATACTTCTTTTTATTTTTTTTTTTTTAAAAAATTCTTGAACTAAAGGACTGGTAGAGTAATTTTTAACAAGAATTTTTGAATTAAAAATAAATTTTTTACTTTTTTCAAAAGTATAAGATGGCATTATGATAGTTCCATTTATTCCAATATATTCTATGATTGAATTTAGTAATTCTATAACAAATTTTTTTTTTGCTATACCAAATGAAGATATTTTGGGATAAATAACAATCCTGTCTCCACGTTTAATATTTAAATCCTTTAAATGCTTATCAATAAATCTTGTCATTTAATTTTCATACATCTTAAGAGCTATTTTCATGTCAGAAATGCCCTTATCAAAAGAAATAAGTGATTTTTTTTTGATCATTTTTGTGAATAAAATTAAATTATTTTTAAGCAGTTCTTGGTGAGAGTTATTTCTTTTATTAAATGGTAGTATTTTATCATTTATTTTTAATTTTGAATTTACCATATCCAATTCATAAGTTTTTTTTTCAGTAACAATTTTGTAGTTTCTAAAAAATGTTGGTGAAATCATGTCTTGATATAATATGCCCGAGCATCCATTTTTTGTCTTAACAATAGATATTGCTATATCGGTAATGTGCTTTGAATTCATTTTTTTTCGTAGTGTTTTAATAAAACTTATTCTACCGATTAAGTTTTGAATTAAATTTATCTCGTGTATCAACTCAAATATTACACCACCCCCATTTTTATCATTCAAAAAATAATTATTCTTAAAAGAGTTACCTTTTCGCCACTTTCGAAAATCATGTCCAACCTCAAAAATAAAAGAATTTATTTTTTCATTTTTTAATTTATTTTGTAAAAACCTAATTTTTTCGTGCACCATTAACTGGTAACCAATAAAAACCATTAAATTTTTTCTGATAATATCTTTTCTAATTTGAGAAATATTAAATTTTTTGAAATAAATCGGCTTTTCACAATAAACATGTTTTTTATTTTTTATTAATATTTTTAAATATTTTAGGTGTTTATTTGTGGCATTAGCAATAATCACGAAATTAAAAATTTTAAGGTTCTTTAAATTTTCTAAATAATTAATGTTTTTAATTTTGTTAATCTTATTTCCACTTTCTGAGAAAACACTAACTTTATATCCAATTTTTTTTAAATTGATGATATGACGTTGAGCAATAGAGCCAGTTCCAATTACTAAGACATTTCTCATTTATTTTTTATAAATTATACCTATTGATGCAAAAGGATGCCCAGCACTGTGACTTTCTTCAGCATCAAAGATTTCGACATCACTAATTAAGTTAAATAATTTATTTTGAGAATTAAAGTCTAAAAATGGATTTTTAAAATTTTTCTTTTTATTCAAAAATTCCAAAATTTCTTTGATTGTATGAGGGTTTGAATGCATATATTTGGCTTTATTTTCATAATTATATTTAATTACTCTTTCTTTAAAATGATCAAGAACTTTAAAATCTTCTATGAAGTAAATTCCATTATTCTTCAAGCTGGGAAAAAAATTTTCAAAATTTTGCAATATTGCTCTTTCTTCATGAAGAGAGTCATCAATTATAAAATCAAAGGGTCCATTTTTTTTTAAAAAAGAAATAATTTGTTTTTTTTGAAAAATATCTAATTGAAAGTATTTAATTCTTTTACTTTTATAAAAGAAGCTTTGTTTATCTTTTATATCTATACCATAGATAATTCCTTTTTTAAAATATTGTTGCCAACTAGCTATAGAATGTCCATTAGCGACACCTATCTCTAATATCTTTATTTTATCATTCTTTTTATTTTTGAATTTTTCTTCGTAAATTTTTGAGGAATTTAAACCTAAATGAAACTCCTCTTCTTTAAGATCTTTTCTATTAATCCAATCATAATAATTTTTGAATTTATTTTTATTTTTATATTTAAACTCGTAAATTTTTTTAGAATCGATTGACCCTTTATCGGTTCCAAATCTTATAAATAAATTATCTAAATTATCATTATATTCAAAATTTATTTTGTCTAAGTCAATTTTTAATGAATAAAATAAATATCTAAATAATTTCTTGATAATATTTTTTAAACTTTCATTTTTTATTAAATGAAATACTCTTTTGATTAAATATTTTTTATCCATCTAATAGTTATTGATTATGTATTAATATCATATAAAACTATCACTAATATATTTAAGTTATTAATCAATTATTTATTTAAATTATGAGTCTGAAAATTTTAGTTACTGGTTCTGAAGGATTTATCGGATCTCATATTGTAGAGAAATTAGTTAAAAAGGGTTACAAAGTAAAAGCTTTAGTTTTGTATAATTTTAATAATTCTCATGGTTGGTTAGATACTTTAGATAAAAAAACATTAAAAGAAATAGAGATTATTCCTGGAGATATTAGAGATTTAAGTTTTATTTTACAAATTACAAAAAGAATTGACATTATTTTACATTTAGCTGCTCTTATCTCAATACCATATTCCTACAAGGCACCTTATAGTAATTTAGAGAATAACATATTGGGGTCATTTAATATACTTGAAGCAGCCAAGATTAATAATGTAAAAAAAATTATTATGACTTCCACAAGTGAAGTTTATGGAACCGCACAAAAGGTTCCTATAGATGAAAGGCATCCATTAAATCCTCAATCACCATATGCAGCATCAAAAGTCGCTGCTGACAAAATTAGTCTATCATATAATAAATCTTTTGATTTACCGGTAACCATTATCAGACCTTTTAACACTTATGGTCCACGTCAATCTTTAAGGGCAATTGTTCCATCTATTATTTCTCAAATAATTTCAGGAAAAAAAATAATTGATATTGGAGATATATCACCAAAAAGAGATTTTACTTACATAGATGATACAGTTGATGCTTTTTTACTATCAATTAAATCAAAAAAAATTATTGGTGAAGAAATAAATTTAGGTAGTGGTTTTGATATTTCAATCAGCCAAATTATAAATATTTTAAAAAAAGATTTCAAATTTGATTTTAAGATAAAAGTTAATAAAGAAAGACTGAGACCTAAAAAAAGTGAAGTGTATAGATTAATTGCATCTAATACAAAAGCAAAAAAACTTTTGAATTGGAAACCAAAACATAATGGTTTACAAGGTTTTAGACAGGGTTTAGAAAAAACTATTAAATGGTATGAAGACTCAAATAATTTAAAATATTTTAGAGTAAATGAATATAATGTTTAATGAAAAGTCTTGATCTAGATAATAAAATTTTATTAACATTAAAAAAAAACAAGATTAAAAAAAGTTCAATACATGAACCTTTTTTCTCCTATATCGAGATCAATAATATTAAAAGATTAATCAAAAAAAATTCTCTTGGTTCTTTTGGAAAGGATCTTGATAATTTTAAAAATAAATTATCTAAATATACCAATAGTAAGTATGTAGTAGTTTTAAATAGTGGAACATCTGCTTTACATTTGGCTTTGAAGACTATTGGTGTAAGAAAAAATGATGAAGTTTTAATGCCATCTTTAAATTATATAGCATCTGCTAATACAACTTTATATTGTGGAGCAGTGCCACATTTTGTTGAAATATCTGGCAAAACTTTAGGTGTTGATGCAAATAAATTAGAAATATATTTAAAAAAGATAACTAAAATAAAAAATAATATTTTAGTAAATAAAATAACAAATAGAAAAATCAAAGCTTTAATTTGCTTACATACATTTGGACATTCATCAGAAATTTTGTCTATAAAAAAAATATGTAAGAAGTATAAAATTTATTTAATTGAGGATGCTGCTGAGGCATTAGGAAGTTATTATAAAAATAAACATTTAGGTACTTTTGGTGAAATTGGCATATTAAGCTTTAACGTAAATAAGATTGTAACGACTATCGGTGGCGGTGCAGTGCTAACCTCTTCAAAAAAAATTGCCGATAAGATATTCAAGTTATCGAATATTTCAAAAAAACCCCATCCTTATAAATTTATTTATGATGATTTAGGCTATAATTATAAAACAACAAATTTAAATTGTACCATTGGTTTGGCTCAAATGAGTAAAATTGATCAATTTTTAAGAAGAAAAAGAAATTTATATTTTAAATATAGAAAAATGTTTTCCAAATTTGACTCAATAGAAATATTTTCTGAACCAAAATTTTCAAGAAGTAATTATTGGCTTCAAACAATGATTTTAAAAAGACCTAATTTAAAATTGTTGAATAAAGTATTAAAAACGCTCAATGAGAATGGTTATGGTGCTAGACCTGTATGGCAGCTGTTACATAAAGTTAATTATTTGAAGAAATATCCTAAAACAAATCTAAAAGTTACTGAAGATTTTTCAAAAAGAATTATTAACTTACCGAGTAGCTCTTTTTTATAGATGAAAAAAAAAATAATTATAATAGCTGAAGCAGGAGTTAATCATAATGGCAACCTAATATTGGCAAAGAGATTAATTGATGTAGCAGTGAATGCTAAAGCTGACTATGTAAAATTTCAGTTGTATGATACTGAAAGTTTTGTGAAAGATAATGCTTTACTTGCGCCTTATCAAAAAAAGAATACGAAATTTGATCATTCTCAAAAAACTATGTTGAAAAAATATGAATTAAGTTTTGAGGATATTAAAGAATTGTTGATTTACTCAAAAAAAAAAAAGATAAAATTTTTGTGCACACCCTTTGATATTACTAGCATAAAAAATTTGAAAAAATTAAAAGTTAACATCTTTAAAATAGCATCACCTGATTTAGATAATTTTCCACTTTTTTATAATTTGAGAAATGGTGTAAAAAAAATTTTTATATCAACGGGTATGAGTTCAATCTCAGATATAACGAAAACAATAAAATTTTTAGAAAAAATTAATATAAAAAAAAGTAAGCTGATCTTATTGCACTGTGTAAGTGATTACCCTGCAAAAAAAAATGATCTTAATTTAAATGCAATTAAACTAATTAGAGAAAGATTTAAAATTAAAGTGGGCTTCTCAGACCATTCTGAGGGAAGTCTTGCATCGGTTGTTGCAACTACACTTGGAGCAGAGGTAATTGAAAAACATATTACTTTAAATAAAAAATTGCCTGGGCCTGATCACTCATCAAGTATGAATGAAAAAGAATTTACAAATTTTGTTAGCCTAATAAGAGATACTCAAATAGTTCTAGGCAAAAAATCTAAGGAAATTACTACAAACGAAAAGAAAAATTTCAAAATGGTCAAAAGGTCAGTGTTTTTTAATAACGATGTCAAAAAAGGCTCAAAATTAAAGATTAGTGACTTTATTTGTATGAGACCCAGAAAAAAATTAAAATCGATTAACTGGGAGAAGATACAAAATAAAACTGCAAAAAAAAACTATAAAAAAGGTGAATTCATAGATATCTAAAAAATTGTTAATGAAAAAAATCTTAATTTTTACCAGTACTAGAGCTGATTATGGTTTACTACATAGATTGATAAAAAAATTAAAAAAAAAATATGTTACAAAATTAGTTGTTTCTGGTTCTCATTTTTCAAAAAAATATGGAGAGACGGTAAAAGAAATTAACAATGATAAAATCAAAATTTTTAAAAAAATTAAATGGAATAAATTTGATGATAATAACGAAAATATTGTAAATAATTTTTCAAAAACTTTAACAAAATTTTCACTTATTCTTAAAGATAATAAATTTGATTTAATTATTTTGTTAGGAGACAGATTTGAAACACTATCGGTTGCGATAACTGGTCATTTATTTCGGATACCAATTGCACATATTCATGGTGGAGAATTAACTTCAGGTTCAATTGATGACGCAATGAGACATTCAATTACAAAATTATCTAATTTACACTTTGTTTCACATAAAGAATATAAAAGAAGAGTTACTCAACTTGGAGAAAACCCAAATAATATTTTTGTTGTAGGTTCTTTAGGTGCAGAAAATATTCAATCCATAAATTACTTATCAAAAAAAAACTTAGAGAAACAATTAAACTTTAAATTTCTTAAAAAAAACATATTGATTAATTTTCACCCCGAAACATTAAACTCAAAAAGTGAAAAAAAACAAATTAAAGAAATTTTAGAAAGTTTGAAAAAATTTAAAGATACTAATAAAATATTTACAATGCCTGGAATTGACAAAGGTAGTAACCACATATCAAATGAAATAAATAAATTTATAAAAAAAAATAAAAACTCTTATTTATTCAAATCACTAGGATATAAAAAATATTTTTCATTAATTAAAAATGTCGATTTTATGCTTGGAAATTCATCCAGCGGTATACTTGAAATGCCCTCATTTAAAAAAGTTACAATAAATTTGGGTGACAGACAGCATGGAAGATTACAAGCAGAGTCTATTATTAATTTAGATATATCATCAAAAAAAATAACTAAAACTATAAAAAATTTTTATAATGACAAATATAGCTTGAGGTTAAAGAGAACAAAAAATATTTATTCAATTAAAAACACAAGCAGTAAAATAGTTCAAATTTTGGATAAAGTGAATTTTAAAAATTTGAATTATAAAAAATTTTACGATTTAAAAAGATGATACTTAAAACACATCTATCAAATTATCAAATATCTCAAGAGTCAACTTTTTATCAATTAATCAAAACGATAAATAAAAATGGAAAAGGATTTGCAGTGGTAATTGATCATAAAAAAAAAGTAAGAGGTATATTCACAGATGGAAATATAAGAAGACTATTATTAAAAAAAATTGATTTAAATGAAAAAATTTCTAAATATTGTAAAAAAGAATTTAATTATATTTCATACAATAAAATTATTAAAAAGAACAAATTTTATAAGTATTCAAATCAAATTCCAATACTTGGAAAAAATAAGATTTTAAAAGGATTGATAATTAAACAACCAAACAAAAACTACAAGGAAAACACAGTCTTTATTTTAGCCGGTGGGAAAGGCTTAAGAATGGGAAAAGTCTCTAAGAAAACTCCAAAACCTATGTTAAGGATAAATGATGAACCTATCTTGGAAAAAATTATTCAATCTTTTAAAAAATCAGGATTTAAAAACTTTATTATTTCAACAAAGTATTTATCTAATAAAATTGTTAAGCATTTTGGCGATGGCTCATTATTTGATATTGCGATTGAATATACTAAAGAAAAAAAATATTTGGGGACAGCAGGTTCATTAAGTTTAATTAAAACTGCAAATATTAACGAAAATATTATCGTAACCAATGGAGATTTATATGGAAATCTTGATTATTCGAATATGATGAAAATACATAAAAAAAAGAATAACGACCTCACAATTTGTGCAAGATTACATATGGTTGATATTCCATATGGTGTTATAAATTTTAATAATGAGAATCTGTTAAATGAAAAACCAAAGTTAAGTTATCTCATTAATTCTGGAATTTATATTTTAAAGAAAAAAATAATCAAATTAGTCCAAAAAAATAAATTTTTAGATATGAATGATTTAATTAATTTAGCGAAGAACAAAAAATACAAAGTAGGTATTTATTCTTTATATGAGCCAGTTTATGATATTGGAGACTTAAAAAAATATAAAATTATTAAAAGATTATTAAAAAAAAAATAAATTAAATTTTCTTGAGGTTAAAGTTATTTTAATTTCTAAAAGTTTTTTGCATTTTTTTAAAAACTATGGATCTTAATATTGGATGCATTACATAATATGGTAAATTTTTTTTATTTAGATTTTCTTTTTTTCTTAACTTTTTAATGTTTTTTAAAGTATATACTAAATTTTTAGCTCTAATTTCATCATCATATTTATTGTCTATATTAGTAATTTTTTTTGGTAATGGATACTCTTTACAAAAAAGTATATCACCGGCATCTATTTTTTTATTGAGTATTAATGTTGAACAAAATATTTTTTTATTTTGTAAAATTGAATAATATATAGTCGTACTTCCTCTAAATTTAGGGAGTTTTCCTGGGTGACAATGGATCAAATTTTTCTCATTTAAAATTTTATTATGTTTTATCACTACACCGCTATAACCTGAATATACAATATTTTTAACTTTTTTATTTTTTAAGAATTTGTATACGTCTTCGTTGATATCAAAAGTATTAAAAATAATTATTTTTTTTTTGGGGAAAAAAAAATTTTTTTAATTTCAATTTTTGAGCTATAAAATTTTTATCATTTTTATTAAGATAGATTATATCCTCTGGTATTAAATTATTTTTTTTAAGATATTCTAAGTAAAGATAAGATCTAGGATTATTGCTAATAATTATCGAGAATTTATTTTTCATTTAGAATCTTACTCAAAAGTTGCTTTTCAATTATAATTAATTTTTGTAATTTTTTTGCATCACAAGAATTTTTATTCTTGCTATTAAGTAAAACTTTATCAAGAATTTTTAAAATACAATTGGCTTTTTGGTATAAATTGAGACTCTTGAAATTGCTTACCAATAAGCCAAGTATTACATAAGTAGATAAACTAGTCTCTGTATCTGATTTTTTTTTAAAAACTTTGTCATAGGAGATTTTTAAAGATAAATTAATTTCAAATTTTTTATAAAAACTTAGAATTTTTTTTTTATTTATTCTATTAACATTTGAATTATATATTTGACTTATTGTTTTATAGGTATTGTCTTTTGATTTAAGTTTATCTATTTGAAATCGAGACTTGCTTAATTCTTTAAAATCTTGATATCTTTGTTTGCAAAAATGATTATAAAAACTTTTATTAAAAATTGTAGAATTTTTATAATTTTTCTTAATAGCTTTTTTAATTAATGAATAATAATTATTCATAAATTTTTTTTTGAATTAATTTAACATTTTTTAGAAATTTTATTGTGAAATCATTTTTAATTACCAAATCAGAATTATAGGGAACTGGAAATTTTATATCTTTACCAACTATATTTTTTTTTTTACTATAAATTTTTTTATTATTTCTTAACTTTAAAATATCAAAATTTACATCAATGTAGATCTGTATATATTTTGAAAAAATTTTACGATTTTGTTTTTGGTGGTCCCTAAAAATTGATAAAATAGAGCAAATCACTACATATCCCATCCTATCGAATTTTTTGCAATGATTCTGGATCCTTTTAGAATTTTTTTTTCTATCAGAAAAAGAGAAACCTAAATCTTTAGAAAATTTTTTTCTAAATTTATCTCCATCAATCCATACCACTTTATTGTTTTTATTTTTTAGCGTTTTTTTTAAAAATTTACCTATAAAACTTTTTCCTGATCCTGATTTTCCAATTATCCAAATTACCATTTTTTAATAAGGGTTTGTGTAACTTTTATATCTTTCGCATTATCTATTTCATACCAGAAACTATTATATTTAATTACTTTAAAATTAATTAAATCCTTAATTATAATATTGTTTAAAAAACTAGTCATATCGATTTTTGTATTATTTAAATCATTAAAATAGTTTCTCGCTTTGAAAAAATCTTTTTTCTTAAGCTTTATAATCCCCATATATTGATAAGTTGGAAATTTTTTAATTTTTGCACCTATACTTTTTAAATATCCATTTTTAACTTCCACGTTTTCCGCATCATTTAGAATATTTTTTCTTGACATTCTTTTCTTCCATAGTTTCAACCAGTTCTTATTTAATGGAATTAGGTTTGTTCCTTTTTTTAATGATTTATATAAATTTGGATCAAAAATTATATCCCCGTAACAAATTATTACATCTTGTGTTACAAATTTCGAGGATAAGAAAAGGCTATAAACCATATTTGTATTTTTATATTTATCATTATGAACAATTTTAAAATTATTTTGTTTTGCAAATTTATGAATTTTTTTTCCTTTATATCCAGTTATTAAAATTTTTTTTTTAAATTTCTTATAAAAGTCTAAATTGTGATTAAGTATAGTCTTTTTATTAATTAAAGCCATGCACTTTGGTAGAACTCTATAATTTTTGGGTAATCTACTTCCTCTTCCAGCGGCTAGCAAAATTAGCTGCATATTTTTTTAAAAAATTTTTTATTCAATTGTTTAAAAGATCTATCTCTTTCTGGATGCCACATTATTCCATAAATTTTTTCTTTCTTAATTTTGAAAGCCTCTATGCAATTATTTTTTGATGTAGCTAGAACCTCTAAAATATTTTTATCTATTTTAATTGCAAAATTATAAAAACTTTTGATTGTCATTGACTTAACATTAAAAAAATCGCTTTTTTTAAATTTTATTTGATTTTTCTTCTTGTTACGGCCTTTTTGTTTAATTATTTTATTACCATAATAAGATGAAATTAGTTGTGCTCCATAACAAATGCCCAACAGGGGAATATTTAATTTAATTGATTTTGTAATTATATTTTTATCTAAACTTTCTCTTAGAAAATTTCTTTTTGATTTCTTTAAACGATTAAGATCATTACCTCCACTTATTATCAACAAATCAAATTTTTTCAAATTTATTTTGTTATCAAATATAATTCTTATATCAGGTTTCAAAAAAGATTTATTTAGAAATTTTATTAATCTTTGGTCTATAGAATATTCAAATTGATTTTTATAAATCTCTCTAATTGTTGTTGTGACTCCAATTTTCATTTTATCAATTCTATTTTATTTTGGATGCAATCGATTTTAATAAATTTACTATTTATTATTTTTGTATAATTTTCTTCTCCAACACCAATCAAAGCTGGTAAATTTAATTCAGCACATCTTATTGCCATATGTGAGTTTTGCCCCCCATATTTTGTAATTAATCCTTTTATATTTTTGCTGAATAAAAAATCAAACCCTGGATCAGCATTCTCAATGCAAACTATCGAATTAAGTTTTTTCTTTAAATTAACTTTTCTGAATTCAATAACTTTTGAATTAATCATTTTATTAGAGATAAAATTTATCTTAGTCTTATGACTTTTTTGAATAAAAAGATCTTTTCCATCTACAATTATGTCTGGCAGATTTATTTTTAAATTTTTATTATATTCTTTTTGATTTTGATTTATATTTTCCTTTATACTTAAAATAGATTTTAAATTAGAGTAATTATAATACATTCCTAGAATTTTTTGGATGTCTAAATAAGATAATTCTTTTTTTTTGATACCGTATTTCTTACCAAATTTTTCTAAATTTTCAAAAATTAAATCAATGCTTTTAGAAAAAATAAATTTTGAGAACTCTCTATATTTAATAGAGTTTTTTATAAAATTAATCAATTCATCAAAATTATTATAAATTTTTGTTCTTTTTATAAAATTCTCAATTTTGGCTTTTTGTTTTGGAGAAAATTTAAATGATTTTTTTTTTGTTTTATAATTTTCTCTTGTTTTACCAAAATATAAGTTGAAATTAGTTTTGTAATTATTTGAGGTAATTTCGTATGTACCAGGTCTCAAATGACCATATTTTTCGATAAATGTTTTCTTATTTTGACACTTTAGGTCATCACTCATCTCACTGGTAATTGTTTTAATAGTTGCTAAGAACTTAAGTTTTTCATTATTTGAAATAATCTTTTCATTAACAAAAGAGTTCAAGATTTCAGTTGAAATAAAACCACATCGTGCAAGACCAGCAAATGGCAATGTTCCAAACTTTTTACAATCTTCAATTAGCCAGTAAATTTTATCAATATAGTAAAGATTAGAGTTCATAATTTTTTTTTGTCTAAGTACCAATTCTTTTACTAAATCCAGATCTTTTTTTTGTTGAATTAAAGCAATTTTATTTATGTTTTTAAGATTATAAATAAAGTCTTCCTCTTCTTTTTTGTTAAGGATATTTTTAAATTGTTTTTTGAGTTTTTTTTCTGTTGATAAATTATAAGATGTAAAGAGTATCTCAAATTCAACTTTATCATGAAATTCGTTATTATTCTTAAATTTGTCTAAATAGAAATTAATAATTTTTTCAGAAACTGGTTTATCAATACTTTCAGGTATCCATGAATTGAAATCTACTCTTACATCAACAAAGGGTGTTCCATAAAATGTTGTCATTAAATGAAATTGACTAAGATCTTTGTAACCATATAATTTTCTATTTTCAGCCCATACATGATCAGTAATGAGCTCTTGATAAAGAGATAATGCTAATGGTTTTGGTTTTATACCAATTATTTCAGCAGGGTTCCAATCTGGCATTACTCCAAAATGGGTAGTTTTTCCAGGTAAAGAATAATGTCTTTTTTTTAACTTATAAATTTTTTTTTTTAATCCCTCTAAAGACTGATTTATATAATTTTCATTTATTTTTATACTTTTTGGGACAATCAGCTTTCGCACTTGTAAAATATAAACTTTATTTTTTTTATCAATAATAAATTCAATATCTAAATCACTATTGAATAAATTTTCTAATTTTTTTGTAATTTGATATAATTTTTGAAATCTTTTTGGTATTTTGAACTCTTTGTTTTCATAATAAATTAGATTTTTAGATCCCTCTTTTCCACTTGTTACCGTAGAACTTTTATTATCTTGTGAATAATTTATGTTTATGCATTTCGAATAATCATTTAAATTTCTTGTAAGAAGAACCCCAGCTAGCTGAATATTCTCAACCATTTCCTGTACAAAAAATTCGTTATTTTTTACATTTTTTTTGTAAGATTTTATTACCTCATTTATTTTTTTATTAACGAGAAAAATATTTTGCGAATCAATAAATAAAAAGCTTTTAAATTTACCAGCATTAGATGAATGAGAATTGTCCTCTTCTAAAGATGATGATCTGATTGCTATATTTTTTTTAAATGATGATTTTATTAAATTTAATATTTTTGATCTATTCTTTTTAAATTTATGTACCTTAAAAATCAATAGTTTTGGAATTATTGCATCCTTTATTTTTATACTTTCCAGAGTTTTGGCCTTTGAGTAAAATTTCATAGGTTTTGACAGATTTTAAACATTTTTTTTTTGCAAAAACTTTAATCACTTTATAAGAGATATATAAATAATTTAAATAATAATTTGTCTTAATGTTAATGAAAAAAATTCAGTTATTTTACTTTATAAATTTTTCTGATTTAGATCAACTATATACAAGTCCATATTTAGACACTCTCAAAAATCTATCCAAAAGATTTGGAAAAATAAACATAGTAGACATGCAGTGCTTAACTTTTTCTAAAAAATATAATGCGATAAAAAAAAAAAGGACGAAAAGTATTTTAAATTTTACAGTCCTAAGAATATATTTTCATTAAATTCTGTTTTTAAAAATAAAAGAGCAATTATCTTGAACAGTATTGTTAGAAATTTAGCAAATTTACCTTTACTTATATATCTAAATATTATGAATGTAACCCTTATTGAATTGAGCAATTTAGGCAATATACAAAAGGGAACTGATTATTATTTAGGAAAAAAAAATTTGTTAACTCTTAAAAAAGTTTTTAATAAAAATTTAATTAAAAAATTTTTAACAATTTTAAGTATTTGTAAAATAATTTCAAAAGTTGATTGTAAATTTACTAGTAATCAAAAGATATATTTAGAATTTAAAAATAGACGTCCATATAAAAAATTTTTTAGTTATTACAGAAACGTTAAACTAGTAAAAAGTAACATATATGAAAAAAATGCTAAAAAAATTAAAGATGAAAGATACATAACATTGATAGATGTATATCCATTTTATGAACAATATACTGATTATAAAATTGTTAAACTAAAAGATGTAAAAAAACATTATTATTATTTAAATAATTTACTTACGTATTTAGAAAAAATTTTAAAAAAAAAAGTAGTAGTTTGTATTCATCCGAAATATCCCTATGGATTTTACCAAGAATATTTACCTGGAAGAAAGGTTGTAAAGTATCAAACTTCCAAATATGTTTTAAAAAGTTTTATAGTTTTATCCACTAATTCAAGTGCAATTGTACAAGCAATCAAATTTGACAAAAAAATTGTTTCTGTTCAATCTTTTTTATTTAAAGGGGAAAAGTATAGTTCATCCGTATATCAAGAATTATTAAGATCAGAAAAAATTACTTTAAAAAATAGTTATCAAATTAATAAAAAAAATTTCGTAAAAAATTTAGAGAAAAAAGTAATTAATTATAAGAAATTTAAAGAATTATATTTTGGCACTCAATTAAAAAATAAATCAAGTGTAGATATTACAAATTATATCAATAATAATTATAATAATTTAAAATGAAATATATTAGATTGTTTTTCCTAAGTATTTTTATTTACGAAAAAAAAGAACTAAAAAAAAAATATGATTTAATTGTTTATTTTATAAAGAATATTGATTTAATTGAATATATAAAATTTATTTTTGATAGAAATAGTTTTAATCCAATTAAGATTGACGAATTTAGAGAATATATCAAATCTGTAAAAAAAAAAAATTTATTTTATTTAGATAAAACTGAAAAAAAATATTCAAATAAAAAAATATTTGTCGAAACATTTATAAATCATCCAGCATACACTCTCTCTAATATAATAGTGGCAAAGTATCTTCAAAAACTTAAAGGTGGTCAAATTGTTGGTATTATAAGAAAAAATGATGTAAAGAGCGAAGTTCTCTTTCGAGCATATGGAGTAGAAAATATCATATACTTTGATGGTCCTAATTTTATTTTGAGAATTTACTATTTAATTAAAGCATCAATAATAAACTATAAGTTAGCAGATTTTAAAAAATCAACAAATTTTAAATATAATAAAATTGATGTTGGACTTACATCTTATGATACTTACATACGCTATTTAAGAAAACCTACAATCAATGAAATTGATACTAACTTTATAATATTTTTTTCACAAAGCTTATATGCTACTGATTTTTTCCAGAAAAAACTTTTTTTTAAAGAAAAAAGAAAAACATATTTGATTCAATCAGAAACTCAATTTTATCCTTTAAATATTTTATTCCAGGTATGTTTGAAAAATGGATCAGAAGCTTTCTCAAGGTCTGGTTTAGAGGAATTTACAGTAAGGCACTATAATAATTGGAGACAAAGATATTCATATAGAGGGTCTTTTTCACAAAAATTATTTAATCTTATTTTTTCTAAATTTAAAAAAAAGAGCTTATTATTCTTCAAAAAACTTTATCAAAAAAAAATTGATAATAAATTGTTTGGAGTAGATGAAGTAATAGTTGGAGTGAGTAAAAGCAAAAAAATTTTTATATCTAAGTCAGATTATATGAAAAAAGAGAAATTGAATTCAAAACCAATTGTGATTTTTTTTTTAAGTCATCTATTAGATGGGAACTTTAATTATGGTTATAGAGAAAATTTTAAAGATATTTATTCTAGTACAAAATTTTTAATTGATATAATTTCTAAAGACGATCAAATTAATTGGATAATTAAGAAACATCCAATTCATGATTTTTTTAAAGCTAAATTTGATTTTTCAAATAGAATTAAGAAATTAATAAATCAAAAAAAAAATATAAAAGTTTTTGATGAAAGATATGATGCTTCATCATTACTAAATATTGCTGATTTAGCATTTACTGTATCTGGAACTGTTGGTGTAGAGTATCCTTCTTTTGGAATAAATACGATATTTTTTGAAAAAAGTTATTACTCAAATTTAAATTTTTTAAATATTCAAAAACCCAAAAATATTACAACCAAATTTATACAAAAAAATATTAAACAAAAATTACCTAAAGATTATATTGAAAAATGTAGATCTTATCTTTTTATTAAAGATATTTTGGCGAAAAGTAGATCAAGATTGATACCAAGTTATATAGTTTCAAGATATTTAAATGAAAAAAATTTTTGGAGAAACTCTAAGAAACTTTTAGAGAATTATGATCAAAGAAATGATAATTTTTATCGTATGTTTAAAAGTCAATTAAAATTTAAAATGAGACATACAATTAATACTGATTTAATTAAAAACAAAAATTTTATGCTTTTAGACTACGATGATTAGTCTTAACAATTTTATTTATTGCTTCAATTGTTCTTCTTTTAGAAGAGTGTAAGTATTCTATTCTCTGTTTTCTCAAATTGATTATTTTTTTTTGGAAATGATATTCTTTAGACATAAATTTTTTTGCTTGGCTGGGAATTAATTTTGCTTTTTTAATAATTGCACCTATTTTCTTTCGATCAAGAAAAAAATAAGTTTTGAAAAAAGATTGATTTCTTAGCTCTGCCTCATTTCTTGAGAAAAATAAAACAGGTTTTAGGGTTGAAAAACAATAGGTATAGGCTGTGCTGGATAAATCTGTGATTAAAATATCAGAGTTAATAAAACTGTCATTGTAAGAAACCTTGTCATCTAGTTTAAAATTTTTATACTTTCTAAATTTAATATTCGTCTTTTTTACTAAGTTAAAATTTCCCTTTTTGGTTAAATCTAGAGGATGGGGTCTGAATATGATTTTAAATTCTTTGAATTCTAAAAGAACTTTAATTATTTCTTCTATCTTGGGCATCATATTATATTTTTTATATCCATGAAAATATCCTGGTGCCAGAAGAATTATTTTTTTGTTTTCTTTTTTCTTTTTTCTTTTTTTTAATAGATTTATTAAATGGTCAAGTTTTAGATATCCGGTATTGAATAATTTTGGATTTTGATAAAGCTTGTATTTTTGAAATTTTTTTAAAAAATATTTTTTTGAAATATTTGACGAAACAAAAATATAATCTAGTTTATTAATTCTGATAAAAAGTTCTTTCTCAAACTTGGTATCAATCATAGGTGCATCATAAATATCGTGTGAGATATATACATTTGTTGAATTAGGTGGATAAACATATGAGATATATGAACTAAAAAAATGAGTGATATTTTTAAGAAAAAACTTATCTAACACGATGAATTTAAGTAAATTAAAATCGAGAAACATTGAATTTTTTTCTTTGATAATTTCATTTTTAGTTCGAGAATTATATATTAAGAAAACATTAAACTTTTTATTTAGAGACCTTACAATTTCGATTATATTATTTTGATAAATTTTAACTGGAAAATAAAAAATTAAATTTTTTTTTTTTGTTTTTGGTTCTAAGGTAGATCTTAATTAATGATAGTATAGTTTTTAGGTAATCTTTTATAAATTTCATTTTTTTGATAATTTATAAAGTTGAATAAGCACCTTTTATATCTATTTTTTTTTGCGGTATTTGAATATAAATATTGTTGGTTTTTAAAAATTTTATAAATTTACCCTGGTTATCAATATTTTGATATTTGCCTTCTTGATCTTTTCTATGTTTTAAATGATAATTTACATAATTTTCAGAATGCACTCCCGACCCTCCGAATCTTGAAACAATAAGCTTTCTTGTTTTTATATTTTGAGAGTTTAATAACTCTCCCATATGATATAAATTTGAGTAAAAAACAATACAATCACCAACTTTATACTTTATTCGTTTGCCATTAAATTTTTTAATTATCAAACTCAAAAATTTAGATTGTTTTTTTATCTTTAATAATAAAAATCTTAAAATATTTGAAAAGGTGTACTTATAACTATTTAGATGAGAACCAGGTATTACATTTAGAACAGAACTTGTCGCTTCACTATCAGACATATACGTGATTGTTGTCAACACGTTATACGGTTTTTCTGAATTCCAATCTGGACCAAGTCCTGTAGATCTGCAGGGGTTGTCTCTATGCCAGCTACTATCTTGATTTTCAATTTGATGTTCAACAAAATTTAAATCATGTAAATAAAAAATTTTTTCTCCTAAAAAAAATTTTAAATGTTTTGTTAAATTTTTGTTTATCAAGTAATTCCAACATTCCTCTTCACTCAATTCGAAATTATCTATTTGAGCTTTAATTTTTTTCTTTTTTAAAAATATATTTTGATATTTTTCTATATCTTTTTCATCGAGTAGATTTTTGATTACAAAAAAACCGTTTTTGTTTAATTCATCTAGATTATGTTTGTTTAAAATCATATAATAGTTAGATTAAAACAAGTTTTTAACACAATTATTTAGTTTGTTTATACAAATTATTTAATTTATCAGTAAAAGATTAGTTATTATGTATCTAGGAAATAAGATTAACGAAATAAAGAAAATAATTAATAAAAAAAATTACTTTTTGCTTATTTTTTTAGGATTTCTCTTAATAATTTTATCTCTTTTGGAGTTTATTGGTATTGGATCTATACCGATTTACATAGGTTTAATTCTTGACACAGATACATTTATTGAAAAATTTAATCTCCAATTTCTATCCTCTAAAATTCAGAATGTTGATACAAAACATGAGTTAATTGCGTATTCTTCAATTATACTTTTATTTATTTTTATAATTAAGAATCTTTTACAAAGTTTTATAATTTTTTTTCAGGGTAAATTAATAAAGAAGATAAAAATAGAGCTATCAACAAAATTATTTCATAAATATTTAAATTTAGAATTTAGACATTTTTTAAGAAAAAACTCATCTATATTTATCAGAACGGTAAACTTGGATGTAGGTAATACCTCAATTTTTATGCTTAATATTATCAATTTAGTGAAGGAAACCCTCTTATTAGTAACTATTTGTGTTTTATTACTAATTGCTGAACCAATAATTTCAATTAGTCTTTTTTTTTATTTTTTCTTTAGCGTGTATACATTCTACTATTTTACACAAAAGAACCTTTTTATAAGAGGAAAAAAAATTCAAAAAATTTCATCTGATATAATTAGACTTATAAACGAGACTTTAGGATCTATTAAGGAAATTAAAATATTTGAACAAGAGGAAAAACAATCTAAGATATTCAATTATAATATATCTAATAGCGAAGAATATGCATTTAAGAATTATTTTGTAAAATCATTACCTAGAATCTATTTAGAAGTTTTATGTGTTTTAGCGATAGTTTCCTTAATTATTTTTTATTCTTTAACTGGAAAAGATTTAATAAATTTTTTACCTTTTTTATCTTTAATAGTTGTGTCAGCTATTAGACTAATGCCTAGTTTAAATGCAATTCAAAATTCTCTTAGTACTTTGAAGACAATCATATCTTCTTATAATCATATTAAAGATGAGATAAATTATTTAGATGAAAACGCTAACTCAAATAATGAAATTAAAAAAGAAATAAATTTAAACAAATATGTTGAGTTGAAAAACATTAGTTTTAGTTATGAAAATAATAATGATTTCGCCTTAAGTAATATTAATCTTAAAATTTTTAATGGAGATAAAATAGGAATTATAGGCCGATCAGGCTCCGGGAAGACTACGTTAATAAACATTATTTTAGGTCTGATTAAACCTAATAATGGAGAAATTATAATAGATGAGAAAAAAATAAATTTTGATAATTTTACATGGTCAAACAACTTGGGGTATGTTCCTCAAGAGACATATTTAATTGACGACACAATTAAAAAAAATATTTTATTTGGTGTAGAAGAAAATATAGAAACTTTGAAAAAATTAGAGAGCGTAGCTAAAAAATCTCAGATTTTTGATTTCGTTATGTCACAAAAAAAAAAGTTTGATACAGAAGTTGGTGAAAGAGGTGTAAATTTGTCAATCGGTCAAAGACAAAGAATTGGTATTGCAAGAGCTTTATATAGAAATCCAAAAATAATAGTATTTGATGAGTCAACGAGTTCCTTAGATTTTGAAACTGAAAAAAATTTTATCAATGATGTTTTTGAACAAAATCAGGATGAAACAATAATATTCATATCTCATAAAAAAGATGCATTAATAAAATGTAATAAAATTTATGATTTAAACAAAAAAAATTTTTCCAAAGAATGATAAAGAAATTTTTTCATCAAATATTCAAAAAATATAAAGATAAGAAAATTTTTATGATTGGAAATTCACATATACTTAATGTGAGAAGAAATTATGAATCCATTGAAAATTTAAGTGATTTGGATTATCAAATTTTTTCTCAAAATGGAGAAGATGGAATACTAGATTATCTTCTTTATCAATTAGAGATACAAAAACCAAAGTTTTTAGAGATTGGAGTTGGAGATTACTCAGAGTGCAATACAAGATTTATTTTCGAGAGGTGTTCATCAAAAGGTACTATTATAGATTTATTAGATAACTTAGAGGAAAAGGTAAAAAAAAATGTTTTGTTTTGGAAAGGCGAGTTAAATGTAATTAATAAGAATATAAATTCAGAAAATATTCTTAACATTTTAAATGAATACAATACTTTAAATCAGCTAGATTTATTTAGTCTTGATATTGATGGAATAGATTACTGGATATTAGAAAAAATGCCTCAAAATTTTTCAAAGATTGCGGTATTAGAATATAATCCCTCGTTTGGAGCTGAATTGGAAATTACTGTTCCTAATATAGATAATTTTAATAGAACCCAATATCATTATTCTAACTTATGTTTTGGGATGTCGATTAAAGCTGCAATTGAAATAATGGAAAAGAAGAATTTTTATTTTGTTGGAACTAATCTGTTTAAAAATAATGCATTTTTTGTATCTAAATATTATCCCAAAAATGAATTCTTTCAAAACTTGATAATAGAAGATCCAACTTATTCAGCTAATGCAACCTTTAGAGAAAGTAGAGATATAAAAGGTAATCTTAATTATTTAAGTGGAAAAAAAAAAATACAAGAAATTTCTGAATGTGAGGTTGTTGAATTAGTTGATAGTGATTACAAAAAAATTAAAATCAAAGATCTATTTAATTTAGCTTAAGTGTTGCTGACTATCTCATAGACTTTTTTGGTCATATTTGCAGCATTTTCCCAGGAATTGTTTTGTAGCACTTTCTTTCTTTCATGCTCTACAGCATAGTCTTTTTTATTTATAAGCAAATTTTGTAGTTGAAATATTAAATGATCCAGATTGTTTAATTCATAATAATTAATTGAATTATTAAATATCTTTTTAAAGACACTTATGTCATTAGATAAAATTTTACAGTTAGAATATATAGCCTCCAATATTGTTAAACCAAAACCTTCATATTCACTCGTGCTTACAAACAAACTACACTTGGTGTACAATGTTTTGAGAAAATTATCATTCCCCTTAAGTTTAAATATTTTTTTATCTATCCCCAATTTTCTAAAAAAATTTAACTCTTTATTTGAAATATTTTCCCCACCATAACAAATAATATTAAAATTATCATTAATATGATTATCCTTTGAATACGCTTCAGCTAATAATTTAAAATTTTTATATTTATATCTTCCTCCGACATACAATATAAATGGTTTTTCAAAAATTTTAGATTTAGTTAAATTTTGTGCTTGTATATTTTTTAAGTGCTCGTATCCATGAGATATTACATGTATCTTATTTTCGTTTACGTTATAAAAACTAATTAAATCTTCCATTGTATTTTGAGAAACGCAAATAAATATATCTATAGTATCAATTATTTTTTTTCTAAAATTAAAATAATCTGTTTTATATAAGTTTTTATATTTTTCATGTATTGTATCATGAATAGTTAAAATTTTTTTTTTATCACAAATATTTAATTTTTCTGGGTAATAAAGATCATGAAGAATACTGGCTTTAAGATTTTTTTTACAATAATTTACTAATGAATTATTTAAAACTCTAAGAAGTTTTAAGTTTGGATATTTTGGCAAATACACTCCACGAACATTTGATTTGTTGATTTTATTTAAATAATTATTTTTATAAATTGGAGAGATTACTTTTATATCAATATTCCTTTTAATTAATTCATCAGTAAGGCACGAAGAGTATCTGCTGACCCCACCATATTTTTGGTGAAAAAATTGACTATTATGTAGTAAAACTTGCATTTATAATTTTTTTTAAATAAAAATCATAACATGTCAGAGTTTTATAATTTAGTAAATTCAATAGCTGAAAATAAACTTCTCGTTTTTATAATATCTACAATATTAGGTTTTTTATTAAATTTCTTCTTATCATTAGCAGGATTTAATTGGTTAAAAACAATGAATCAAAGACTTATTTATATTATCTTTCCACCTGCTATGTCTGTAATTTCATGGACTATTGCTGGAAATTTAGGTCTGTCTTTAGGAATGATAGGAGCCTTGTCCATTGTTAGATTTCGAACACCAGTCAAATCTCCTGTTGAATTAGTTTTTTATTTTGTTTTAATCGTTATTGGAATATCAATTACAGTTGCTCCGATATACACTTTGCTAATATTTGTGTTAGCGAGCTTAGCTCCATTTCTTTTCAAATATCTATATAATTTAGGCGATAGCTATTATGAATTTTCAGAAAATGAGACAGAGCTATCTAGGATTTCATTGGCTAATTTTGTTTTGAATGGTGAAGAAAAAAATGTACTAAAATCCATTAAAAATATGAATTACAAATTACTTGATTTAAAAAGTAATGAGGATGACACAATCAACTTATCTTTTGAAGTTTTAAACTTAGAAAATTATGAAGACTTAAAAAGTCAATTGAAAATATGTGCCAAAGTTCAAAAATCAGAATTTATTTCATAATTATTTTTTTATTTTTTTATCCAAAAATTTTATTGGCAAACTCTAATGGATCTATCAACATAGAAAAAAGTCCAAAATCATATTACAATTTAAAAATACCGGATGAATTCAAAATAAATATAATTGGTAAAGATTATATAAAATATTTAAAGCAAATTAGAAACGTAGGCCGAAAAGACAATTTATCTAAAGCTCAAACTAACTTTGCAAGAAAAGAGTGGATAAAGGGATCTATTGTAGCTAAAAATAAGGAAGAGACTAAAGTTAAATTAAAAATTCATGGAGATTTTAGTGATCACATTTCAATACCATATAGTTCTTTAAGAATTACAGCAAAAAAAGAATTTTTTAATCAATTAAAAGAATTTATTCTTTTCAGGCCTCAAACAAGAAGGTACGAAGGGGAAGTGTTTGGAACTCTTTTTTTAAAAAAAATAGGAATTATTTCTCCCTATACCAAATATGTAAATGTTCAAATTAACAATAATGATTCTTTTACGTACATTTTCCAAGAAAAAATAAACAAGTATTTACTAGAACGAAATGGCTTTAGAGAGGATATAATAATTGAATACGATGAAAAAACTAAATGGAATAAATTTGCCCTAAATTTAGAGACTGATCAGTCTATTGATTTTTATAAATTAGAAAATACAAGTTTCTTAAATAAAGATCTTAGCATAGATAAAATATTTAAAACCTTAACATTAAAACAAGTTATTAAATCACATAATAATTTTGAAAATGATTTATTTGAGTCTGTAATGATAATTTTTGGAGCCTGTCATGGATTAGCAGATCATAATAGAAAATATTACTTTGATAGCCTCAATAATAAATTTTTACCTATATACTATGATGGGATGTTCTTTTACGATAAATCTAATAATCTTTGTGAATCTATTAGAGAGAATAAAAGAGTTTTTTTTTCAGAAAGGATATTAAATTATTTAAGTAACTTTTTAAAAAACGAAAAATTTAAAAAAGAGGTTGAAAGAGATTTTTATAATTTGATTCAAAGAAAAGATATTGACTTATTTAATTATTATTGGATTTATATTAGCCAAAATTTAGAGAAGTATAAAAATATGATTAAAAAACATCAAATTAAAAAAAATAATGAATTTGATGAGAATTTATCAACAAAAGTGAATGTAATTAATAAGTTAAAACAACTTGAATTACCCTATCCAACAATTTTTTACTATCAAGATATAAAAAAAAATAAATTTAATCTATGTTTTGAGTGGTTTGATTTAAAAGAAAATATTTATTTAATTTCAGCTGATAACAAAAATATTTATAAAAATAATCAAGGATGCAAAAATATTAATAAAAATGAGCTGGCAAATTTATTAAAAAATAACATTTTTTTTTATACAAATTTAAACAAAAAAATAAGAATCTACCCAATAATTATTGGTAATTTAATTAATTATAATCTTTCAATAGACCCTAAAGAAATTGTCTTAAGAAAAATTGATATAGAACAAATTGAAAATTTAGAGGAAATTTTATTAACGCCAGGTACTATTCTTGAAATTAAAATTAAAGATAATTCTAAAATTGATAACTTAAATTTTCTTTCATCAATGCTGAATAATTCAGCAGTCATTTTAAGGGGAAATAATTTTAAAATAAATAATATGTCTTTTAAAGAGATAAACAATAGAAATGCAAACTTAGCAATTGAGGAAAAAAATATAACAGGATGTATTAATATTTTAGATTCTGAATTTACCATTAATAAAATTATGATTGATGGATCAAATTGTGAAGATGGAATCAATATCATTAAATCAAAAGGAAAAATAAATGATTTAGAAATTAAAAACGTCATTTCTGACGGGATAGATTTAGATTATTCAGAGGTTTATATTGAAAAAATCAACGTCTCAGATGCTGCTGGAGATTGTGTTGACTTATCATTTGGGAATTACTTTATAGAAAATGCTCAGATAAAAAGATGTGGTGATAAAGGAATATCTGTAGGTGAGAAATCTAAGATGTTTATCAGTAAAATTGAAGTTAGTAATTCAGAAATAGGAATAGCATCTAAAGATAGTTCCATAACAAAATTAAAAGAAGCTAAATTTAAAAATGCTAAAACTTGTTTAGCAGCGTATAACAAAAAAAAAGAGTTTTATGGTGGAATAATTGAGATTGAAAAAATGAATTGTGAAAATTATGTCAAAAGAGTCAATTTTGACAAATCTTCAATTATTAAAGAGGTAAAAAGAGTAAGCCAATGATAAGATTAGAAAAAAAATATGTCATAAATAATGATTACGAAAGATTAAGATTTTTAAAATTTATTTTTAAAAAAGGTTTCAGAAATATTTACAAAGACAGAATAAATTTTTCTATTTACCTAGACTATAAAAATTTGAAATTTTTTTATGATAGCGAAGAAGGCTTATCATTTAGAAATAAGTTAAGATTAAGAGTTGAAAAGAAATTTTTTGTTAATAATTATAAAGATTTGAATTTTGAAATTAAAAAATCAAATCCTAATTTCAAAAAAAAATTAACTTTTCTTAAAACTGGGAATTTTAAAAATGAAGATGATCTATTAGAAAAAGAAAATTTTGAAAAACAAATATTTTCAAAAAAAATTGTTCCAATATTAAGTACTGAATATTTAAGAAGTTATTTTTTTTCAAATCAGTATGGAAGAATAACAATTGACACCAATTTAGAATATCAACGTGTTTCTTGGAAAGAAGACTTTAAAAGCTTTAATTTTTTTAAAAAAAAAAAAGACAGACGTATAATAATAGAGCATAAATTAGAGAATAACACACCAATTAATGATCTTATAACACTAGTACCAACCCGTTTTTCGAAATATTGTGAGGGAGTAAAAACTTTAAACTTATTTTAATTCAAAATTTGGTTAATATTAATTTATTAAATACAATTTATTAGCCAAAAAGCTTAAGTGCCAAAATATTTTTAAATGTTCTAAAAATTTCGATTTTGGGAATTTTCGATTTACCTTGAGCTCTATTTTTGAATATTATTGGAATTTCTTTTATCTCATAGTTTAATTTATTTATTCTATAAATCGTTTCCATAAAAAAACTATACCCTTTAGAGTTAATTAAATTAAAATTGAAACCCTTAAGTTTAAGAAGATTAAAACCTCTAAATGACGAGGTAAATTCGTTACAATTAATCTTCAAAAAATATTTAATAACTTTGTTTCCTACAACACTTAATAAAAGTCTGAATCCATTCATCTCACATTTTCCACCAAGTGAATATCTGGAGCCTATCACAAATGGAAATTCATCTAGATGACTCATTATTTTTGGAATTTCTAATGGATCGTGAGAAAGATCTGCATCCATTGAAATAAAGTTAGTGTAATTATTATTTTTGGCATATTCATATGCAAGTTTATGAGCGGTGTCTAAACCAGATTTACCATCTCTAATAATTACTTTTAAATTTGATAGATTTTTTTCTAACTGTTGTAAAATTTCCCATGTCTTATCTGGGCTATTGTCATCAATCACAAGTATATCAACGTCTTTGTTGAGTTTATTTATATCATAAATAAGTTTTTTTATATTTTCTTTTTCATTGTAAGTTGCAGTAAATACTAACGTTTTAGTCATAAAAAAATTGGTTTAATTAATATACTAAAAGTATTAAAAATAATTTCAAATTAAGTATATGAGATACAAAAAAACAGCAATTATCTTTGGAATTACTGGTCAAGATGGTGCTTATTTATCGCATTTTTTATTACAAAAAGGCTATAAGGTAATTGGAACGACTAGAGACAGATCAATTAAAAACTTACATCGCCTTGAAAGACTAAACATTACAAAAAAAATTACTTTATTAACGGGAATAGCCACAAATCTTAAGTTTTGTGAAAAAATTTTGAGGCAAAATATAGATGAAATTTATTATTTAGCTGGAGACTCATCTGTAATTGAATCTTTTAAAACACCTGATATTTCATTAAAAAGCAATACTGAGGGTGTTTTAAATATTTTGCAAACTTTAAAGCGAAAAAAATATAAAGCAAAATTATTTAATGCAGGTTCAGGACAATTTTATGGAGACAATAAGAAAAATTTTTACAATATAAACTCTAAGATAGAGCCACAAAGCCCTTATGGGGTATCCAAAGCAGCAGCCTACTGGCTTATAAAAATTTACAGAGAGAAATACGATATCTATTGTTGTACAGGAATTTTATTCAATCATGAGTCCCCTTTAAGATCCAGACAGTTTGTTACAAAAAAAATTGTCGATACTGCACTTAAAATTAAAAGACATAAAGGTTTAAAGTTAGAATTGGGAAACGTTGATATAATCAGAGATTGGGGATGGGCGCCGGACTATGTAAGAGCTATGTGGTTAATGATGCAAAGAAGCAAACCAAGAGATTTTATTATTGGATCTGGAAAAACTCATTCATTAAAAGATTTTGTGAATGAAGTTTTTGAATATTTGGATATAAGTAAAAAAAATTTAAAAATTAATGTAGCAAAATATAAGAGAAAAATTGATTTAAGAGGTTATAAAGCTAATATTGCAGATACTCAAAAAAAACTTAAGTGGAAACCTAGGTTAAAATTTAAAACAATCATTCACAAAATGATTAACAATGAATTATTTTAATTTAATATTTTCAAACAAATCTATCTTAAGAATATTTCAACTAGAAATCTTTAAAAAATTTAAAATAAATGGAGATATTATAGAATTCGGGGCATCTGATGAAATTGAAAAAAATTTTTGCAACTCTAAATTAAAGAATTGCAAGATTACTTATTCAAATATTAACCCATCAAATAAAGAGTTTCTAAATATAGATTTGCAAAAAAAAATTTTAACAGAGTTGAAATATGATTACATTATCGTTTTTAATGTCTTAGAACATCTTTTGGATCCCAATTTAGCTTTAAGAAATTTATCCAAAATTTGTAAACAAAATGGAAAAATTATTGGATCCACTCCATTTCTATTTAGGGTTCATGGAGCACCAAAAGATTATTCAAGATTTACAAAAGATCACTTAATAGAATTATTAAAATCAAGTAATTTTAAAGACATAGAAATTATTGAGCTAGGTACAGGTCCATTTTTAGCTTGTATTTCTTTGCTAAGAAGTTATCTAAAATATCTACCTGTTTTTTATCAATTATTAGTTTTGTCTGCTTTAGTTTTTGATAAGTTAATTAAACTATTCATTAAAACTGATCCTAAAAAAATTTATCCCATAGGATATATTTTTTTTGCCACTAATATTTAAATTATGAAAAATAAAATACTTGTTACTGGCGGAACTGGTCTCATTGGCAAATACTTACAAAAAGAAATGCCTAATGCTATCTATGTTGGATCGTCAGATTATAACTTAACTAAAAATGACGAAGTTATAAAAATGTTTCAGGATACCAAGCCAAATATTGTAATTCATCTAGCAGCACTTGTTGGTGGTGTTCACCACAATATAGAGGAACCCGTTAGATATTTTGAAGAAAATGTATTGATGAACACATTTGTTCTTAAAGAAAGTTATAATTTTAATGTTAAAAGATTTACAGGAATTCTAAGCTCGTGTATTTATCCTGATAAGATCTCGAATTATCCAATTAAAGAAGATCAATTGATTGAGGGTGCACCTCACCAAGATTTATTCTCCTATTCATACGCAAAAAGATGTTTGGCAATCCAAGTTGATATGTACAATAAAAAATATAGCACAAATTATAATTATTTAATCCCATGCAATTTGTATGGAGAATACGATAAATTTGATCAAATACGTGGACACTTTGTAGGTGCTTTGATCCATAAAATTATATCAGCAAAAAATTCAAATGAAAAATCTATTGAATTGTTCGGAGACGGTACACCCTTAAGACAATTTATGCATGCTAGGGATATGGCCAGAGTCATTTGTAACATGATAGAGGAAGACAAATATTTAAATATGAATATTGCTACAGATGAAAATTACACAGTTGATAAGATAGCAAAAATTGCTTTAAAAGTTTG
>MDSV01143128.1_pt1 | contig 41740 bp, 38 predicted proteins | sample 810851 | NCBI WGS metagenome assembly MDSV01 (sample SAMN05326640, study PRJNA326480) | marine metagenome | isolation source: seawater | place: Atlantic Ocean: North East | collected 2012 | reverse complement strand
TTTTGGGTTGGTGCTTTAAGGGACTATAATGCGAGGCAAAATAACCCTGATGCTACAAAAGTTACCTTGCTCGCTAAAATCAAAACATTAACTCAATTTTTAACATTTTCTTCATATCTATTTGGACTATTCCTTAATAATTCATTGATATTGTTTTCATCTAACTTTGTTTTATTTTTAGCATTAATAGTTACTCTTCAAACAGGACTTTCATATACAATAGCAACATTTAGAAAATAAGGCTGGATGGCAGAGTGGTTATGCAGCGGCCTGCAAAGCCGTTTACGCCGGTTCGATTCCGGCTTCAGCCTCCAATTTTTTTTTTAATAGAATATAATCAAACACAAACAACCACTTAAATATATATGAAGATAACAGTAATTGGAGCAGGCTATGTCGGCTTAGTTTCAGGTATTTGTTTCTCAGATTTTGGACATGATGTTATTTGTATTGATAAAGATCAAGAGAAGATTGATCAACTCAATGCTGGAAAGATACCAATCTATGAACCTGGATTAGAAACCCTCCTTAATCAAAATGTTCAAGCTAATAGATTGTCTTTTTCTTCAACATTGTCTGATGCAATAGACCAATCCGATGCGGTCTTTATAGCCGTAGGTACTCCTTCGCGAAGAGGAGATGGTTCAGCAGATTTAACTTATGTAGTAGAAGCAACAAAAGAAATTGCTAAGTTGGCAAAGAAATATGTACTTTTTATAACCAAATCTACAGTTCCAGTAGGTACCAATCGAGAGCTATTAAAATTAATTTCTAGTACAAACCCAAAATTAGATTTTGATATTGCTTCAAATCCGGAGTTTTTAAGAGAAGGATCCGCGATAGAAGATTTTCAAAAGCCTGATAGGGTTATTGTAGGAGTAGAAAGTTCTAGAGCAAAAAACATAATTTCAGAGATCTATAAACCATTATGCCTTAGAGACTTCCCAATAATGTATACAAGCTTAGAATCTGCTGAAATTATAAAATATGCATCAAATGCATTTCTCGCTACAAAAATTTCTTTTGTAAATGAAATAGCGGCGCTTTCTGAAAAGGCGGGCGGAGACATCAAGGATATTTCAAAAGCGATGGGGCTTGATGGAAGAATAGGGTCTAAATTTCTTCACGCTGGACCAGGTTATGGGGGCTCCTGCTTTCCTAAGGATACTAGCGCTTTAGTTGAAACTGCAAAGAAATACAATACGGATATGTTAATTACCAAGTCAGTAATTGAATCAAATCATAAGACTAAGCTTAGAATGATTGAAAAGATTATCAGCTTATCAGGAGGAAGCGTTGAAGATAAAGTGCTAACTATTCTTGGTATTACATTTAAACCAAATACAGACGACTTAAGAGACGCGCCATCTTTATTGATTGTTCCTGCTTTGGAAAAATTAGGCGCTAAAGTGAGGATAGTTGATCCAAAGGGGAGAGATGAGGGACTGTCAATTTTTAAAAACGCAGAGTGGTTTGATGATGTTTATGATGCGGCTTCTGACTCTTCTATGATAATTATTTTAACTGAGTGGAATGAATTTAGATCTTTAGACTTAAATCGTATTGCTCATAGCATGAGAAATGCCGCTATGGCTGATTTGAGAAATATTTATTCAGCTCAAAAAGTATTTTCTGAGGGATTTATAGCATATGATTCAGTTGGCCAAAAACCTCACACTGTTTAATTATGAAAAATATACCATTAAATAATTTTCTTACCATTGACTATCAGGGAGATGATGTTCTTTCTGTGCTGGACGAAAGTTATCATGAAAATTTTGGATATCAGTGGAATAAATTTAGCAAATTGCAGTTAGATAGTTTTAATGGTTCTTCTGAATCAAGAGATCGATTGCTAGATCAAAGCGAGCTATCTCCTAAAGATTTCAAAGGTAAAGTTGTGCTAGAGGTTGGTGCTGGTAATGGGCGTTTTACAGAAATTCTTTTAAATTTAGGTGCTAGGGTAATAGCAGTTGATTATTCAACAGCCATTTATGCCAACCACATGAATAATATATCTAGCATCCGTATGAAAGATTTGCTTTGCATAAGAGGAGATGTCTTTGATCTTCCAATTAAAAAAGACAGCTTTGATTTAGTTATCTGTTATGGCGTTGTTCAACATACTGGAGACAACGAAAAATGTTTAGATATCCTTGCTCAATATGTTCATGAAAAAGGGTCTTTGCTAGTAGACATCTATTCTAATAGCTTGAAGGATTATAATCCCTGGATTTATTTAATTAGACCTTTCTTTTCTAAAATTAAAAGCGATGAGAAAAGAATGGAGATTGTTACAAAGTTTGTTAATTTTATTTTTCCAATTCAATTAAGGTTATTATCTTTTTTACATAACAGATCTGGCGTTTTTAAGTATTTAAGATTTCTTATTAATAGATCTCCAAATAGTGTTTATGGAATAAATCTTTTTTTAGATGGAAAGATTTCAGTCGAACATGCAAAAGATTGGTCAATTTGCGATACCAATGATGCATGGACTCCTAGACATGATGACCCTGTTTCTTTTAAAAATTGGAAACAGCTTATCAATAACCTTGCTATTAGATATTCTTTTGCCATTAGTTGTATTAAAAAGTGCGGCCAAGGAAACTGCGCCTCATTAAAAAAAATTCAATAAAATGAATCGAAAAATTTCATTAAGCGATTTATCGAGTATCGATATTAGCAACTATAAGGGCCTACTTATAGATATAGATGACACCCTATATTCTTATGAGTCCGCTCATAATATAGCTATTGATAAATGCGCTATAAAATTTAAAGAGGAGCTTCCCTCTCAGGAAGATTTAGATGAGGAGAGCTTTAAAATCATTTATAGAGATTGTAGAAATAAGGTAACAAAAAGATTAGACTCAAATGGTTCTTGTAGATCTAGATTGTTAGCATTTCAATTGCTATTTGAGTCTCTTAGAGCTTTCAATCCCCTTGATTCTTATAAATATTCACTAGATTTTGAAGAGTATTATTGGTCTATCTTGATAGAAAATATTGAGCGAAATGAGCAAATGTATATTTTTGTTCAGAGATGTTTGGCTCAAGGCCATAAGGTGTGTGCAATTAGTGATATGCAAACGTCTTTTCAAATCCGCAAAATGATAAAAATGGATTACAAAGATATTCTCTTGGTTACTTCTGAGGAAGTTGGAGTTGAAAAGCCTGATAAATTAATTTTTCAGTACGCTTTAAAAAAAATTGGACTAACATCAGACGAAGTTATCATGATAGGAGATAGTTACTCTAAAGATATTGTTGGTGCGGAAAATATTGGCATAAAATCTTATCAGATATCTTTGAATGATTAGCAAGCAATTTATTAAATTTATTTGTGTTGGAGCCGCATGCACAATAATAAATTACTTTTCTTTCCTTCTTTTACTTAATTTTTTTCAGATCAACTTTTTACTGTCATCTGCTTTGGGGTATTTAATAGGTTTATTATTTGGCTATTTTTTTAATAGAGTCTGGACTTTTCAAGCAGATGAAGATTCCTTAATGCAAAAAATAAAGTACTTATTCACTTATATTTTCTCATTAATTATTGGACTATTAGTTCTAAATGTTCTTGTGAAAAACTTAAATATTGAATCTGAAATAGCAAATATATATGTTATTTTGATTACAACAATATTAAATTTTTTAGGTACAAAAGTTTGGGTTTTTAAAAAATGAATTTCTCTGCATTGAAAAAAAATAATCTGTTTGTTCTTGGTTTGATAATTAAGCTAACCTTAAGTGTATTTTTTGCTTCATATTTTCTATCTGATTTATTCGTACCATTTGTAATCTTTTTCGTAAAGAATCTGCAAAGTCCCTATATAGAATTTTACTTAAGTAACTCTCCTGAAAGCTTTCCCTATCCGGCATTAATGTTGTATTTAATATCCCTGCCTTTATTCCTATCAGACATATTTGTTGATGTGAGTTTGTTGTCAAATCAACTACATTATTTTTTACTAAGATTGCCGCTTATAGCTAGTGATATAGGAATTTTACTTATTCTCAATTCGTGGATGAGAGGCTCTTCAACTAAAAAATTAATTTTATTATATTGGTTTTCTCCAGTCTTAATATACATTAGCTATATCCATGGCCAGCTTGATGTAATACCTATTTTTTTCCTTTTCTTAAGCTTAGACCTTTTATTTAAAAAGAAAATACTATATTCCGGTATTATTTTTGGTCTAGCTGTCTCCACTAAAACAATGGTTCTTCTTTCATTTCCATTTATCGCAATGTATTTAGTTTCTCAAGAAAGAAACTTAAAAAATGTATTCATATATCTAGTATCTGCCGCATCAATATTTTTTCTTATTAATTTACCTTTCTTATTTGATCCTACTTTTCAACAGATGGTATTCAAAAATATTGAACAGGATAGAATTTTTCAACTCTCTATAGCTGTAGGCGGGTCTTCATTTTATTTTATTCCTGCTTGTCTTTTGTTGCTATTGGTAAGAGGAGCCTTAATAAATAATTTTAATAGGGATATTTTTATAATGTTTCTTGGGTTTGCATTTGGAATAATTTTAATTTTTATTTCTCCAATGCAAGGCTGGTATTTTTGGCTTATACCATTTCTTACATATTTTTATGCTAAATCAGATGATAATTCATTTATTTGGCTAATAGTATTGCAATTAGCTTACTTATTATATTTTGCTATTACTGAGCAATCAGATTATCTCCAAGTTTTTACTTTTAACGAAAACACATCAAGTTTTTATACACTTTTAAGTAATATGAATATTGATGCTGCTTTCATGAAAGGAATTTCTTTTACGATTCTGCAGGTAGCACTAGGTGTTAACTGTTTTCAAATTTATAGAAAAGGAATAGATAGTTACAGCAAACATAAGATTACCTCAAAGCCTTTCTTGCTTGGAGTAGGTGGGAACTCTGGTGCGGGAAAAACAACAATTTCTGAAAATATCACTAACATTTTTACTCCTTTAAATTCATTGGTAATTCGGGGAGATGATATGCATAAATGGCAAAGAGGTCATGAAAAGTGGGAAGAGTTTACTCATTTGAACCCAAAAGCAAACTTATTACATGAAGAAATTGTAATGTTGAATAATTTAAAGTCAGGCAAAAAAATCTCTAGAAAGACCTATGACCATGATGAAGGAATTTTTACTAAAGCACTTTCCTTTACACCAAAAAATTTAATTATTTTTGAAGGTTTACATCCTTTCTACTTAAGCAGACAAAGGCAGTTATATGACTTAAAGATATTTATTAAACCAGAAAAAGATCTTGCTAATCATTGGAAGATAATTAGAGATACCTTAAAAAGAGGTTATACAAAAGAAAAAGTTCTTAAAACTCTTCAGGATAGAGAGCAAGATTCTAAAGATTTTATAGAATCTCAGTCAAAATATGCTGATATATTAATTTCACCCTACACACTTAATCCAATAAAAGATATTGGCAATTCAAGCGAAATAATTGAGATAGCATTTAATCTAATTATGTCGAACTCTATTTATCTAGAAAATATCATTGATGATTTGAATAGAGCAGATAAAACAATGATCTCTCAGGCATATTTAGATGAAGATAAGCAAAAAATTTCAATCAATGGCGGAATTTCTCCAGAATTGCTCTCAGAAGTTGCTAATAAATATATTCCAGAGTTATCAGATCTTGGGGTGGATTATCCAAATTGGCGTAACGATGCTTTTGGAGTGGTAACTTTACTTGTAACATATTTTATCTTTGAGGCTGCAGAATATGGAAAAGAATGATCTTTTGGATTCATTGATTGCAATGTCATTAGAGGTTGGTAAAGAAGTTGCATATGTTCAAGGTGGAGGAGGAAATACATCTGTCAAATTATCTTCTTCTCAAATGGCAATTAAAGCCTCTGGAATAAATTTAAAAGAAATGTGCAAGGATTCTGGCTATAGCATTGTTGATTATGTTGCTTTAAATAATTACCTAAAAGCAGGTGATGTTCCTGAAGAAAGTTTTAGTAAAAAAATTAATAGTTTCCGCCTTGAAACAGATAATAGGCCTTCAATTGAAACTGGTTTCCATTCTTATCTGGGAAAATTTGTTATTCATACTCACTCTGTATTTGCTAATATTTTAAATTGTTCATTTGAGGGAAGGGAGTATATTAATAGTCTTTTCCCAAATGCAATTTTAATAGATTATGCTACTCCAGGCAGAGACTTGACTTTGGAGATTATGAGAAAGATGAATTTTTCATCAATGCCAGAGGGAGTAATATTTTTACAAAATCATGGAGTAATTGCATGGGCTGAATCTTCCATTAATGCAATAAGAATCCATAAGGATATTTCTGACAAAATTATCAAAGAATTTGATTTAGGATCATTTTTATTTGACTCTAAAAAACTCTTCACTATTGATAAAGATCCTACCAAGATTCTCTTTCCTGACCAGGCGGTATTTACCTTAGCAGGAGATGAAATATTAAAATCAGCTAGCGCTCAAGAGACCATATGTTCATATAACTATATTTTAAATTCTATTGAATCATTAGGCTTTAGCCCTATGTTTTTATCAGAAAAAGAATCACTAAAACTTATTAACATGGAAAGTGAAAAATTCAGACAAGCTCTAATTCAATAATGAAACTGATTTATCATAGGATTAATAAGGTTCAAGACTTGAAAAATGTTCCTTCAACAGCAGGTGTAGAAATAGATATTAGATATCACCATGATGATCTTATCCTTCATCATGACCCATTTGATCATCACAAATCAAAAGTTTATACATTGGAGCATTTTTTAGAAAATTGGCGTCATACAGGCCCAATAATTCTTAATTTAAAGACTGAGGGGATTGAACAGCAATGCATATCTTTGATGCAGAAATATAATATTCAAGAATGGTTTTTTCTTGATATGTCCATGCCATTTTTTGCAAAAATTGCAAATAATTTAAAGACAAATAATTTAAATGCAAATAATCTTGCGGTCCGTTTCTCTGAATATGAGCCGATAGAGTATGCATTATCATTCAAAAATAAAGCTGCATGGATATGGGTAGACTGTTTTAATAATTTGCCTTTAAATGAAGAAAACTATGATGCAATTAGACAGGCTAATTTTAAAATTTGTATAGTATCTCCAGAATTGCAAAATCACTCTGAGGATAGAATTAAAGAATTTAGGGTATTGCTGGGCGATATGAAAATTGATGCAGTTTGTACAAAGCGACCGGAATTATGGATAGGGTAAAAGATTTTCAAATAATAATTCCAATGACAGGCTACGGCTCAAGATTTGTTGAAAGAGGTTACACTAAATTAAAGCCATTTATAGAGGTGCATGGGAAACCAATCATTGAATGGGTTGTAAAAATGTTCCCAGGGGATGAAGAAAATATCACCTTTATTTGTAGAGACGAGCATTTACAGGAATTGGATTATATGCAAGCTGAACTTAATAGAATTGCTCCTCAGGCTTCGATTTTTCCAATAACTAATTGGGAAAAAAAAGGTCCAGTTGTTGATGTTCTCAAAGCAACGAGTGTAATTTCAGAAACTAATCCAATAATCATAAGTTATTGTGATTATTATATGCATTGGGATTACCAGCTATTTAAAAGTCAGGTGTTGAAGAATAATTGTGATGGTTCATTGCCATGTTATAGCGGATTTCATCCACACTTGATTCCTTTTCAAAACTTATATGCTTCTTGTAATGTTGATAAAAATAATAATTTAATTGAAATTAGAGAAAAATATTCCTGGAATGAAGATAAGACAAAGGATATACACTCGCCTGGAGTATTTTATTTTAAACAAAAATCAATTTTAACTAAGCACTGTAATCAGCTAGTTAATAATAATAATCATATCAATAATGAATATTATATGAGCCTTCCTTTTAACTATTTAGTAAAAGATGGTTTAAAAGTTTGGTGCCCAGAGAATGTAAAATCTTTTTGTCAGTGGGGTACTCCAGATGATTTAGAGGATTATATGTATTGGATTGAAAAGGTTTCTAATTACAGTCGAGATAGTAAATGATTATTCTGATTCCAATGGGGGGAAAGGGCTCAAGGTTTTCAGAGGCAGGGTATAAAGTTAATAAAGCATGCATAGAAACAACTGACCGACATTCAGGTAAAAAACTTCCCATGATTATATGTGCAATGAAAGATATTCCTGATATTTCTAAAAGCACTAACAAAATTATATGTGTTGATAGAAAATTTCATGAAGAAAATGGAATAGAGCAGGTAATTTTAGATGAATATAAAAATACTTTGTTTATTCATGATCATGTAATGCTTGATCAGGCTTTTGGATGTTTCCTTGCAAGAGAGTTTCTCGATTCTAATGAAGAGCTATTTATTGCAGCTTGTGACAATGGCATGGATATTGATATAGAAAAATTTAATAAGTTAAAAAAATCTTCAGATGCAATAATGATCAGTCATACGAATGATCAAAATATATATGAAAACCCATATGCTCATAGTTGGGCAGAGATAGATTCAGAGACCCAAAATATTAAAAGAATTTGTTTAAAAGAAACAGTTAGTGATAACCCTATGAATGATCATGCTACAACTGGAATGTTTTGGTTCAAACATGCCAGAGTTTTTTTAAAATATTTAGAAGAGATGATTTGGGGCAAGGATATGCTCGATAATAAATACTATGTTGATAAAGTGCTTCAATACTATATTAATGATAAAAAAACTGTAAATTATTGTGATGTGAATTTTATTTGCTGGGGCACCCCAAAAGACTATGAGAATTATGAAAAAACAATAACTTATTGGAAGGATTTTAATGAAGAGGAGTCATGGATAAAACTAAAATAAATAGCTTATCTATAGTTATTCCGTGCTTCAATGAGCCAGAAAATGTCCCGTTATTAATTCAACATATAAAAAAAATTATAGAAACAATTAACTTTAAGCTAGAAGTAATAATTGTAGACGGCTGCTCAAGCGATAACACGCCAGAAATATTAAAAAATGAATTAAATAGTCTCGATCCTGAGGTATTTAAATTAATTTTGCAGCAAAAAAAAATGGGTTATGGATATGACATCATAGAAGGGCTTAAATTGGCTCAAAATGACGTTCTGTCTTGGACGCATGCTGATATGCAGACAGATATTGCTGATGTAATTGAGGGCTTCAAGATTTTTCAGTCAACATACAACAGTGATCCATCGTTAAAATTTTTAGTTAAGGGCAAAAGAAGAGGGCGCCCCATATTGGATGTCTTATTGACTTTTGGTATGCAGGTTTCTGTTCTATTTCTGTTAAAAATAAGTCTTTATGATATTAATGCTCAGCCAAAAATCTTTTCACGATACTTCTTTGAATCTTTTCTTAAAAACGATTCTCCTGATGATTTCTCATTAGATCTATATGCTTTATCTCAAGCTAAACGCAATAGCTACAAAATTTTGTCATTTCCAGTTAGTTTCAAAAAAAGGTTGCTCGGGGTAGCTAAGGGCGGTGGAGGCTCAATGAACAACAGAATAAATCTTATTAAAAGGACATTTAAATATATACTTAATTTAAGTAGGCAAGTGTAGTTTTAAATCTTTTATCTCACGTAATGCTTTTTTCAAAATTCAAATCAAATTTAATTCTAGAATTTATCTTAGCGTGCTTTTTTATTGGTGTTTTTTCTTACTTAATCGCAATATTATTTTCATACCCATATTACTCAATTGGTAGTATTGGAGGAAATTCTGCATATGATGGAGAGCCTGATTATTTCGCAAATATAATTAGCACCCTGATAAATGGTCATTCTATGGATTTTCTTCATCCAGGAATTCCAATTAATCAATTATCTGCTTTCATGATTAATCTTTTTTCTTCAACTTTAACTGTTGAGCAAATTATTGAGATCTCCAGAGCAACTATAATATTTTTTAATTGCATGATGATTTACATAGGCTCTAGACTATTTCTGCAACAACATCTGATCTTAACCTTATTATTAATTGCTATATTAATTGCCTATCCAGCTGGGTTTATTTTGATAGATAACCTATCTCCTAATAGCATTTTGTTTGGTCTGTCAGTTTTATTAACGGCCATTGGAACAAAATTGCGATACAAGATTACAAGCTTTCATTTGCTTTATGGTTTTTTGCTTGGCCTCGCAATATCCATTAAATATATATCGTTAATCATAGTTCTTCCTTTGCTCGTCTCGCTTATATTTGATTCAAACATAATTAATATGAGGGCTACCAAAGCTATAAAAACAATATTTTTTATTGGCTTGATATCATTTTTATCATTTATGATTCTTGCATGGCCTATTTTGCCTGTGTCTCCATATATATTTACTCATCATGGATTGATATCCTCTGATTTAATTAGGGTTTTACAAAACTCAAATTATATTTTCATATTATTTTTTCTTATATTGCCATCATTTTTCATACTAATTAAAGGATTTAAAGCTATAAGAAATAAAGGTATAAAGGATTCGTATTATTTAACCTGCATTGCTTTAATTATTCCTGTCTTAATTATATCCACGATAAAACTAATCCAAGACACCTCATTGATCTCCGTAGGCCACTCCCTTAGAAACTTCCTTCCAATTCTTGGAATGATAGTTTTATTTGTTCCTTATATTTTAAAAATTAAACTCATACCAAAACGGTATATTTATATATTTTCAGCAATTTTTTTTATTTCAATGGTCTTTTTTAAAGTAAATTTTAATAACCAATCAAATTATGCTGCCTCTTTGGAGCAAAAGAACTTTTCGTTATTTGTTGAACAATATAATGACTATGACTTTTTAGCCTTCTATCCTCCATCTGCTTTTATATCAACTGAACTATTTGTTGCTTGGGCAGATTATAGATATGGTGACAGTAGAGTGGTCTTTTCAGATCAAAAAGCCTTTTTTAGATCAACACCAATGCAAAAAAAAATTCGCATAATCAATTCTAGAAAATTTGATTTAATGCCTCCAAATAACAAGCCCTCATATAGGTATTTTGATGCAATTAGCAAAAGTAAATTTTTTAGTAAAACCCAAAAACAAGTTGCATTGAACCAAATGAATTTACTTTCACCAAAAAGTTTATGTACAAGTTTATTTGATGGATTCAATGTTACAAAAAGAAGCATCTTATTTTTTCCACAAAGTTTGGGTTCATACATAGAAAACGATAACTTGATTAATATTGATATTGCTAAATCTTTTGTAAGTGAACTTAAGAGTGAGTTATATAATTCATGCAAGATAGATAGTGAAATATCTGAATCATCTTATAAGGACCAAATTTTTTATGTGCTAGTCATTAGCCCCCCTTATTCCTCCTAGAGAGCATTATAAAAAAATTAAAATTACAAAGATTAAATAAATAAATGTATATAATGTAGTTTCAAGTAGCTTGAAATTCTATCTCAACCAATCTTGTAAAAATAAGGAGTATAGCTTGAATAAAAATAAATATTTATCCATTATTGATCAAATTGAGGCAGTAAGAACAAAGAACAATAAGAATTGGATGGATCTATTGAGGCTTGCTTTTGAACATGCCCCAAAAGAAGCTTCTGAAATATTTATGGAGATTTTTAAGGAGGATAAAGAAGTCAATCGTCTCGCACAAGAACTCATTCAACAAAATGATTAAGATTCGTCATGCAGATACACCAGACGAAGAAGATATCTTAAAGTGGAAAAATGATAAATTATCCGTCCAAAACTCTTTATCTAAGAAGATAGTTTCAAAATATGACCATAAAAAATGGTTTGAAACTCAGCTTTGTAAGCAACCTTGCCCTATTTTAATTGCTTATAACAATGATAATAAAATTGGAATGGTGCGTTTTGATGATCAAGTGGGCGTTTTTGTTGTTTCTATTAACCTCAATCCAAAGTTTAGGGGGCTTGGGCTTGGCGTAGAAATTTTACTTGAGGCTGAAAAGTTCTTTTGTGATAAAAGCATTAAAATACATGCCTATGTTCAACCAGACAATTTTGCAAGCATTAAACTCTTTAAAAAATGCGGCTATAATTTAAAGAGCGAGGATAGCGATTCCTCTGAGCTAATTTTTAAAAAAGCTATTTCTATATGAATTTTTCAACTAGTTTTAATATTGCAGATTTTAATGTAAACGTAGATTCAAAGCCTATTGTCATTGCAGAGATTTCAGCAAATCACAATGGTTCAATAGAGATGGCTAAATCATTAATTTTAGCAGCTAAAGAATCTGGTGCTGACGGTGTTAAGTTACAAACTTACACTCCAGATACAATGACTATTGATTCAAAAAACAATGATTTTTTAATTGATGGAGGTCTTTGGGATGGCTACACTTTATACGAGTTATATAAAGAAGCTCATACACCATATGCTTGGCATAAGGAACTTTTTGATTATGCTAGGGAGATTGATTTGCTATGTTTTAGCACTCCATTTGATGAAACTGCAGTTGACTTACTAGAAGAATTAAAAGTTCCAGCATATAAAATTGCTTCTTTTGAGGTAACCGACATCCCACTTATACAATATGTTGCGGAAAAGAAAAAACCAATGATTATTTCTACTGGTATGGCAAATGAGCAAGAGATTGTAGACTGCTTGGAGACAGTAGCTACTGCTGGTGTATCAGAGGTAATTTTATTACATTGTGTTAGTGGATATCCTACTCCATTTGATCAGTACAATATTAAAACAATCAAACTCCTTGCAGATAGTTTTAATGTTTCAGTAGGTTTATCAGATCATACACTCGGAACAGAAGTTTCAGTTGCAGCAGTTGGGCTCGGAATTAAAATGATTGAAAAGCATTTTACTCTTTCAAGAGATAATCATGGCCCAGATAGTGAATTTTCATTAGAGCCTGAAGAATTTAAAAAATTAACTAGAGAAGTCCATAACGCATGGCAATCTTTGGGAGTGCCATCCTTCAATAAGAAATCTGTAGAAGAACAAAATGTTAGTTTTAGAAGATCGATATATGTTGTTGAGGATATAGCAAAAGGTGAAATTCTTTCGAAGAAAAATATTCAAAGAATTCGTCCTGGTTTTGGGCTTCATCCTAAGTATTTTCATAGCTCGCTTGGTAAAATAGCTAAAAAAGATCTCAAAAAAGGAGATAGGTTAAAAATAGATGATTTTGATTGAGAATAAATAGCAATTAATCACATAAAATACATATATGAAAGATAAATTAAATAATTCAACTATATTAATTACTGGTGGGACTGGCTCTTTTGGCAACACATTTGTTCCGATGACCTTATTGGAGAGTGATCCAAAGAAGATCATTATTTTTTCAAGAGATGAAATGAAGCAATGGGAGATGGCAAAGCTTTTTCAAGGCGAGGAGAGAGTAAGATTTTTTATCGGTGATGTTAGAGATCGTAATAGACTTTATAGAGCATTAGATGGGGTAGATTATGTCGTTCATGCTGCAGCAACTAAAATTGTTCCTACAGCAGAATATAATCCCTTTGAATGTATAAAAACAAATATAAATGGAGCTATGAATCTTATTGATGCTTCTATTGATTGCAATGTTAAAGGTGTAGTTGCCCTCTCAACTGACAAGGCGAGTAGCCCAATAAATTTATATGGCGCTACAAAACTTGCTTCTGATAAGTTATTTGTTGCTGCCAATGCGTATTCTGGAGAGCATGCTACAAAATTTTCAGTTGTAAGGTATGGGAATGTTATGGGTTCTCGTGGATCTGTAATTCCATTTTTTCATGAAAAAAAGTCTTCTGGTTCAGTTCCAATTACTGATAAAAGGATGACAAGATTTATGATCTCCTTGGAGCAAGGTGTCCAGTTAGTTTGGCATGCATTTGAGGATATGGAGGGTGGAGAAATATATGTTAAAAAAATACCTTCCATGAAAGTAACTGATTTAGCTAGCATTGTAGCTCCAAATGCTGAACAAATTGAGGTTGGAATTCGTCCTGGAGAGAAGCTTCATGAACAAATGATTGGGGAGGGCGACTCTGCATCAACATATGAATATAAAGATTATTACAAGATTTTACCCATGATTAATGGCTGGGATGAAGATCTTCATCGAATAAAAAAGGGTAAAAAAGTATCAGAGGATTTTATATATGATAGTGAAACCAATGATCACTGGATGACTGATGAGGAATTGAGCTCATGGATCAATGATAATTCTGAAAAACTAGGAAAAATTTAACATGATTCCATATGGCCGTCAGTCTATCTCTCAAGATGACATAGATGCGGTTGTATCAGTTTTAAATTCAGATTTTTTAACTCAAGGTCCTGTAGTTCCATCATTTGAGAGCGCTGTAAAAAAAATAGTAGAAAGTAAATTTGCAATTGCTGTTAATAGTGCAACCTCTGCATTACATCTTGCATGCTTATCACTTGGAGTTGGTAAAGGGGATTTAGTTTGGACATCTGCTATTACATTTGTTGCTTCTGCAAATTGTGCTCTGTATTGCGGAGCATCGGTTGATTTTATTGATATTGATGAGCGAACTTATAATTTATGTGTTAACTCATTGGAAGAAAAACTAGTCAAAGCAAAAAAAACTGGAAAACTTCCCAAGGTAGTAATACCCGTCCATTTATGCGGCCAATCTTGCGATATGGAAAGAATATACCAATTAAGCCTCAAATATGGATTTAAAATTATTGAAGATGCATCTCACTCAATTGGAGGGAGGTATTATGAAAATCCTATTGGCTCTTGTAAATTTAGCCATGTTTCAGTTTTTAGCTTTCATCCAGTAAAGATTATCACATCTGCTGAAGGGGGAATGTGCACTACTAATGATCCTGTTTTAGCAAGAAAAATATCATTACTCAGAACGCATGGTATCACCCGAGATCAAAAAGAGCTTGCAAATAATTCTGAAGGACCGTGGTATTACGAGCAAATTTCATTAGGTTTTAATTATAGAATGACAGATCTTCAAGCAGCACTTGGATTAAGTCAATTAGATCGCCTTGAACAATTTATTTCCAGAAGAAATCTGATTGCAGATAGATATATAGATGATTTTAATAATTCAAAAATAATTTTTCAAAAGGTGATAGAAAATACTCTATCTGCATATCATTTATTTGTTATTCAAATAGAAGAAATAGATGCAGCTAGATCCAAAAAGGAAATTTTTGAAGAACTAAGAGAGATGGGAATTAATGTAAACCTTCATTATATACCTGTATACAGGCATCCATATTATCAGTCTTTAAAAACCTTTAAATTTGAAGACTTCCCAAACGCAGAAAAGTATTATTCAACTGCTATAAGCATACCTATTTTTCCAGATCTAGATGAAAAAGATAGACTGTATATTTCTACTTCTGTTTTAAGCTTAGTTCGTTGAATGAAAATTGCAATAATACCTGCAAGAGGGGGAAGCAAGAGAATTCCAAAAAAGAATATAAGAGAATTCAATAGCAAACCAATCATTGGTTGGTCGATTCAGGCTGCTCTAGAATCTGGTTGTTTTGATAGGGTGATAGTTTCTACTGATAGCAAAGAGATAGCTAGTACTGCAAAATTATTTGGTGCCGAGGTACCATTTTTAAGAGATAAAAATTTGTCAGATGACCATACTCCTACATTACCAGTTATTTCAGATGCTATTTCACGACTTGAGGATGAGATAGAATTTGTATGTTGCATTTATCCTACAGCACCTTTTGTAAAGCCAGATGATATTAGTAAAGGTTTAAAAATCATTATGGAGCAAAAAGTTGATTTTGTTTTTACCGCAACTAAATATAATTATCCAATTCAAAGAGCCCTCAGGTTAGATCAGGATGGGAGAGTGAGTATGCTGCAACCAGATCAAGAGAATGTGAGGTCTCAAGATTTAGAGGATACATTTCATGATGCTGGCCAATTTTATTGGGGAAGATCTGATGCATGGTTAGAGGGTAGACCGATTTTAAATAATTCCTGTATTCTAGAAGTGTTAGAATCGCATTCTCAAGATATTGATACAGAAGATGATTGGCGCAAAGCTGAAATTAAATTTAGATTGCTGCAACTAGAGGAGTGTTGAGATGATAGTTTATTGTAAAAATTGTGTAATGCCTGCTACAAAACCCGATTTAAAGATCAATGAAGCTGGTATTTGTAATGCTTGTGAGAGCTTTCAAGAAAGAAGTGAAATTAATTGGGATGACAGACGAGCAGAGTTGGAAGCTGTCCTCGAAAAATATAGAAATAAAAAAGGAGAAAATTGGGATTGTGTAATACCAGTGAGTGGTGGTAAAGATAGCACATTTCAAGTTGTAAAATTATTAGAGCTTGGAATGAATCCATTATGTGTAACTGCAACAACATGTGCTTTGACTGATGTTGGTAAGGAAAATATAGAAAATATCAAGAAATTAGGCGTTGATTATGTTGAAATGTCACCTAATCCACTTGTTAGAGCTAAGCTTAATAGGATTGGTCTTGAGGAGGTTGGTGATATTTCATGGCCTGAGCATGTTGGAATTTTTACTATACCTGTTAGAGCTGCAGTTCAATATAATATTCCATTAATTATTTGGGGAGAAAATTCGCAGAATGAATATGGCGGCCCAGCTGCAGCTGCTGAAAATAATATTCTTGATAGAAGATGGCTTGAAGAATTTGGAGGATTATTAGGCCTTCGTGTGGATGACTTAATTGGTCAAGATGGAATTTCTAGAAGAGATTTAATACCCTATTTCTATCCTGAAGATGAGGAGCTCCAAGCTGTTGGTGTGACAGGACTTTTCTTAGGTCACTATATTCCATGGGATGGTCTATCAAATGCCTTAGTTGCATCAGCTTTTGGTTTTACTGTTTCAGAAAATATTACTTTAGGCTCAATGGTAAATTATGAAAATCTTGATAATTACCAAACCGCTATCCATGAATATTTTAAGTATCTAAAGTTTGGATTTGGTCGCGCCTCAGATCATGCCTCGTTGCATATTCGTAGAAAAAGAATAACAAGAGAAACTGGTATGGAGATTGTAAAAAGACTCGATGGAAAGTTTCCATGGGAATACCTTGGACAATCCTTGAAAGAAACATTGAAACCGCTCGAAATGACTGTTGAGGAGTTCATTAAAGTATGCGATCAATTTACAAACAAAAAATTATTTAAAAAAGATTCTCAAGGTAACTTATTACGAAGTGAAGATGGGAGTCTTATAAAAATTAATTATGATAATCAATGAGCATCGGAATTATTGACTACGGAGTGGGCAATCTAGGCTCTGTTAAACGCGCAATTGAGTTGGCTGGAGGTGAGACCTCATTAATCAAAAACCCCTTAGATGCTGAGAAATATGGATCATTAGTATTGCCTGGTGTGGGGAATTACACAGAATGTTATAACAAACTAAAACAAAATAATTGGGTAGAATTTTTTAAAAAAACTTTTGATTCAAATCGATGGCCATTACTGGGTATTTGCGTTGGGATGCATCTACTAATGGATAAAGGTTATGAGGGAGCTTCAGCAGAAAATCCGACACCAGGGCTTGGGTTAATTAAAGGTGTTGTAACAAATTTATCTGATCAAGGTTGTAATCAGCGTTTGCCTCATGTTGGATGGAATTCAATCAATATTTCTTCCAATGAGGAAGCACCATCCATTTTTACTGGGATTTCCAATAATACTGATTTTTATTTCGTTCATTCATATGGTGTTGTAGTTGAAAAGGCCTCCATGATTTCAGCTTCTGTTGATTATGGAATTGATATAGTAGCAAGTGTCTCGAATAAAAATATCTTTGGCACACAATTCCATCCAGAAAAAAGTTCTAAGGCTGGATTGGCTTTATACAAAAATTTTATCAATATTTCTTAATGCTTAAAGTTAGAGTAATACCTACATTGCTTTGGAAAGATTTTGGTCTAGTTAAAGGAATATCATTTGATAGTTGGAGAAGAGTTGGCTCTGTCCTTCCTGCAATAAAGGTTTATAACCGGAGGGATGTAGATGAATTAATCCTAGTTGATATTTCAGCAAATTCTGAAGGAACCAGTTTTGACTTTGAATCATTAAATGACTTCTCCAATGATTGTTTTCTTCCACTAACAGCTGGAGGAGGCATAACTCATGTTAATGACGTTCAAAAATTTTTAGAGTCTGGGGCTGATAAAATTAGTTTGAACACATCAGCATACAAGAATCCAAAATTGATTGAAGACATTGCAAAAATATTTGGTTCCCAATGTGTTGTAGCAAGCATAGATGTCAAGAAGCAGGGCAATCAACAATGGAATTGCTATAGTTTGTCAGGAACATTTGATGAGCAAAAAGATGCTATTCAATGGGCAAAGGAAGTTGAGTCAAGAGGAGCAGGAGAATTATTAATTACTTCCATTGACAGAGACGGAACTATGACAGGTTATGATTTAGAGTTGCTTAGATCAATTGTTGATGCGGTTAATATACCTGTTATTGGCTCAGGGGGCGCTGGAAACTATCAAGACATGGTTGATGCTGCTTTATGTGGAGTTTCTGCAGTTGCCTCTGCGAGTATGTATCATTTTACTGAGCAAACACCTGCAGGTGCTAAGTCAGCTATGGCAGAAGCTGGTATAGCAATTAGAGAAAACTTCGTTTAATAAAAATCTAAATTAATAATTCCTCATAAGGAATTATTTTCAATCAAAAGGTTATAATAACCGATTAAAATTATAGTTAGTTATGCCTCCTAAAATCACTAAAGAAAAAATTGCGGTAATTGGTTTGGGCTATGTAGGCTTGCCTTTGTTAGAAGCTCTTTCAAAAAAATTCAACACTGTTGGGTTTGATATTTCTCCTTATAGAATAAATCAACTAAAAAAGGGTGTTGATATAACTAGAGAAATAAACTCAAGTAAATTAAAAAAACTATCTTCTTCTTTAACCTCTCAAGTTAATGGTATTGAAAACTGTTCTGTATACATTGTTTCCGTCCCCACTCCAATTAAAAAAAATAAACAGCCTGATTTAACCCCAATAAAAACAGCTTGCGAGCTAATAGGAAAGGTTTTGTCCAAAGGCAATTTAGTTATATTTGAATCAACTGTTTATCCTGGCTTAACTGAGGAATATTGTGTCCCAATTCTAGAAAAATTTTCAAAACTGAAATATGTCTATGACTTTTCAGTAGGATACAGCCCAGAAAGAATCAATCCAGGAGATAAAAAGCATACACTCTCATCCATTGTAAAAGTTGTTAGTGGTTGTGATCGTAAATCATTGCAGAGGGTAGATGGCATTTATTCAAAAATTGTTAAAGCTGGAACACATAAGGCCTCATCAATCAAGGTCGCTGAAGCTGCAAAGGTCATTGAGAATACCCAAAGGGACATAAATATTGCTTTAATTAATGAACTCTCTCAAATCTTTAATTTACTTGATATAAATACTAATGAAGTTTTGAATGCTGCAAAAACAAAATGGAACTTCCATGATTTTAGGCCTGGATTAGTTGGGGGGCATTGTATTGGAGTTGATCCATATTATTTAACTTATAAAGCAAGCGAAATGGGCTTTCATCCAAAAATGATTTTATCTGGAAGGGAGACAAATGAGTTTATGCCAGAGTATATTGTTAAAGAATCAATTGCTTTATTAAAAACAAAGAATATTTTGCCAAAAAATTCATCTGTATTAGTTTTGGGCCTAACTTTTAAAGAAAATTGTCCAGATATAAGAAATTCAAAGTCACTAGATGTACTAGAGATTTTAATGCGCTCATTCAAAAATGTTCATGCATATGACCCTTTAATAGATCCTATTCAGATCAAGCAAAAAGTAAATCCTAAAATTAAAGTACTTAGAAAATTACCAAGTGCAAGATACAACCTTGTTATCCTGATCTCACCTCATCATTCTCTTACTAAACTGGGACCTAAATATTTCAAGAGTCTGCAAAAAAAGAATGCGGTTTTCTTTGATGTTAAATCATCTTTAGGAAATTCTATGGAGTCATTATCTTTATGAAGAAGATTCTTGTAACTGGAGCTGCTGGTTTTATAGGGTTTCACTTATCAAAAGCTTTGATAGATCTTGGGCATGAAGTTTTTGGAATAGATAATCTTAATGATTACTACGACGTAAACCTTAAGAAAGATAGATTAAGCCTGCTAATGAAAGAACAAAACTTTCATTTCTTTGAAATAGACCTTGCAGATGATTTTCAAATGAACAAGCTCTCAAATGAAGTAAAATTTGAAATCATAGTTAATTTAGCAGCGCAGGCCGGTGTTCAATACTCAATTTCAAATCCCCATGTATACATTGATTCAAATATTAGAGGGTTTTTGAATATCTTAGAATTGTCTAAAAAAATTGATATTGAACACTTGATTTATGCTTCTTCTAGCTCAGTTTATGGCTTAAATGAAACTTTGCCTTTTAGTGAGAATGATAATGTAGATCATCCGATTAGTCTTTATGCTGCAACCAAAAAAAGTAATGAGCTGATGGCCCATACCTACTCATATTTATTCAATTTACCTACCACTGGTTTAAGATTTTTCACTGTTTATGGTCCCTGGGGTAGACCTGATATGGCTTTATTTAAATTTACTAAAGCGCTCGTTGAAGGACAGAAAATTTCAATAAATAATTTTGGTAATCATGCTAGAGATTTCACTTATGTGAGCGATATTGTAAATGGGATTTTGTCTGTTATTAAACTCCCTTTTGCAGAAGATACTCAAGTCTCAAATTTAACTCCCTCAGAAAGCACTGCAAAATGGCGAGTATTAAATATTGGCAGAGGAGAAAAAGTAGAGTTAATGGATTTTATAACATGCATTGAAAACTATTTTAATAAAGAAATTCAGAAGGAATTTCTACCTTTGCAGCCAGGTGATGTGCCAGTTACATTTTGTAACACAGATAAATTAAAAAATGATTTTTCTTATAATCCTATTATCTCAGTCGAGCAGGGCGTTAAGAATTTCTTAGATTGGTATGTTGAATATTTTAAGGTAAGAATTTAATAGATATGAAAAAAAATATTGTATTTATTCCAATAGAAACTATTTCTAGAGAACTTGATGCAAAGTTAGTCATGGCTAATGAAATATTAGATAAGAATACGATTTGTTTTTTAGGTCAGCATGACATGATAGATTCAATAAGCCGCTTTTTTAAGAATGGTATATATGTAGGAAAAAATATTTTTAAAACCTATTTTCCTGTAAATATGTCAATTTATAAAAATTATAAGAAAAATCATCACTCAATCTTGTGGTTGCATGAAGAGGGTGGAATATATCCAGGTGAGCCAGATGATTGGATCGTAAATCTTAATGAACTTCTTGATGCATCATGTTTGCATGAGGATGATGAAATCTTAACTTGGGGAGATTTCCAAAAGGACCATTATAAAAAAAATTCATCTGTTGAATGTTTCTCTGTAGGATCACCAAGACTTAATTTAAAAAAGGATGACTTGCTTAGGAAATTGATTAATAAATTTAATAGGGTTGAGCCCAAAGATTTTATTTTAATTAATACAAATTTTTCAGTTGCAAATTATATTTCTAACATAGATTACCTATTCAAAGAATTGATGCATGGCCATGATAATTTAAAAGAGCGACATAAAGTAATTCAAATGTATGCAGAGGAAAAAAGAAATTTTTCTTATTTTATAGAAACAATCTCTGAGCTAGCTGTGAACTATCCTGATGAGAAATTTGTTATAAGACCTCATCCAACAGAGGAGATAGATACATATATTTCTGCATTTTCAATTTATCCAAATGTAACCATTAGCAAGGAATATACAGCAGTTGAATGGATAGAGAAAAGTAAAGTCTTAATTCAGAATGGCTGCACAACCTCAATCGAGGCTTACTTAATGGGGAAAAAAGTTATAAATTTTTATCCTTTTGAGAGCAAGACTTTGATAAATATAACAAGAGATATTGGGGTAGATACTAAAAATTATGAAGAGCTGGAGTCTGCAATTTTTTCTGAAGACTTCCATTCCTCACTTGACTCAAACATAGATTCATTTCAGATTAGTAATCTTATATACAATTTAAAATCAGGTTACAGCAACAACAATCTTATTTTAAAGATTAAAGAAGCAATAAGTTCAAAGCATTTATATGAGTTTAATAATTTATTTTTAACTCTCAGAATTTATATCTCTATTGCATTTAAGCAGTTCATTAGAGCGCTAAAATATTATCCACGATATTTATTCCCTCAAAAGCAAAAAGATTATCAAATGGCTATAAAGCATTTTGATGGATTAGATAGAAAAAATATTAACTTGAAGATTGCATTTCTATCTTCTGAATCAACCAAGAAACTAAGCGCAAAATTTTTTAGCAAAGACCTTATTATGATTCAACTTGATAGGAACTCTTGATGGTTCTTCTTCTAAAAAATTTAGATATTTTTTTCAACTCTAAATCAGAATTAAATTTAACATTAATTAAAAGCCAAATAGTTTTTTTTATTTCTAGTATCTTTGAGCTCACTGGAATATTAATGCTTGGACCACTAATTTTTTTAGCCACTTCAGGGTCGTCATCTTTAGAAAATGAACAAATTAATTTTTTATATAATTTTTTTACTTTTAAAAGTTTTGATACTTTTTTTATCTTTTTCTTTTTGTCCACTTTTATTCTGATATTCTTGGGGGCACTATCTTCAATCTTTTCAGTGATTTTATTGTCTCGAATTTCTACAGATTGTGGCGTAACTCTTGGTAATAAATTATTAAATCATTACATTTATCAAAAATGGTCTTATTTGATGAGCACATCATCGAATAAGATGATTAACGAGATATACCAAGAATCATCGAGAGTGACCCAGAATATTTTTGTTCCAATGATGATGTTGAATAAAAATTTGATGCTTTCATTTTTTATTATTTGCGGGCTTTTGTATGTTGATGTTGTTCTCACTTCAGCATTTTTTTTAGTTTTATCTTTAATATATATTTTTATATATATTTCTTTTAGGTCAAGGTTATATCGAAATAGTGAGTTGCTCACTGAAGCTCACGAAAATAGATTAAGTTTCCTCAATGATGTATTTGAACTTATGAAGCAAATAAAAGTTTGGGGTAATGAGTCATACTTTATCAAAGGCTTCGGAAAAGCAAGTGCTATTTGGGGGAACTCTTATAAACATAATCTTAATGTAGCATTATTGCCTAGATATTTTGTTGAATCCTTTATTTTGCTAGGAATCACAGCTTTAATTTTTTATAGCGCAATCTCAGGGACTAATTTTTCTGAATCTTTTCCAAAGCTAAGTGTTTTTCTTTTTAGTGCATTTAAGCTACTTCCAGCTTTGCAAGGAATATATTACTCATCTTCTCAAATAAGAGGCAATATTTATTCACTAGAAAACATTATCAAAAATCTCCGTTTAAATCCTCCCCCAGCTTTAAGCCATAATGATATTTCTAAAAGTTCTTTAAAAAAAATTGAATTCAAAAATGTAAGCTTCAAATATCCGAAAGCAGATAACTTTGCAATAAAAGATGTTTCATTATCATTTGAAAGAAATAAGATTATAGGCATCACAGGTAAATCTGGATCAGGTAAATCTACATTTTGCGATGTTTTAATGGGTTTATTAAATCACAATAACGGTTCTATTGAAGTAAATGGTATTGAAGCAGAGATATATGAAAATAGTGCTTGGCTAGAAAAGATCTCATATGCACCTCCCCAAGCTAGACTTATTGCTGATTCAATCGAGAACAATATATTTTTTGCATCCAGCAATTCTCATTCGATTAATTTAATTAAAAAAATTGTAAATTTAGATTTTTTAACTTCAAGCGAAGATTTCAAAAATTTACCAACATCGAATAATTTAAGTGCTGGACAAATTCAACGTTTAGGATTAGCTAGAGCTATGGCTAGAATTGCCCCAGAATTAATAATTCTAGACGAACCAACAAGCGCATTAGATAACTCAAATAAGCTACACTTTCTTCAAAATCTTCAAACACTTAAAGAAAAAAAGATTATTATTTTAATAACTCATGAAATAGATATCTTAGAAGAACTTGACCAAATTTTAATTTTTAAGGATGGAGTGATAGAAAGTTTTGGCAGTTTTTCAGAAGCTTACAATGAGTCAGGAGAATTAAATTTACTCATTGATCCGCAAAATAATTAACTTATGAAAGATTTTATCTCTGTAATTTTTGATAATTTGTTTATAAGATTATTGCCTTTTTATTTCATTCTTTAAATGAAAAAATATTTACAAAATAACGTCTCAGTATTCATTATTCCTAATCATAAGCTAGAAGGAGCTCAGAACTTTTTTAGAAGACTGTTTGAAGAAATTGCTATAGAAAATAAATATTTATTTATTGAGGAGGGAGGTAATTTACTTAAGAATCTAATTAAATTGAACAACTTAAATAAAAAAAAGGAATTCAATATTTTCACGACTGTAAACTCCAATAAACTTGGGCTAATTTTTAAAATTTTGCATCCATCTTCAAATTTAATTATGCGCTTGGGTAATACTATCAGCTTAGAAATCAAAAAGTATTCAATAAAGTATTATTTTCATAAATTGTTTTATTTCATTTCTATCAAGAAATGTTCAAAGTTTATTTTTCAGTCTAGAGTCATGAAGGATGATTTCTTAAACTTTTTTAAATTTAAAAATAGTGATAAGTTTTTGATAATTCATAATGGCATTCCCAATATTTTAAAGGCTCCTGATGAAAATTATATTATTCCAGATAATAAGGTAAATTTTTTGCTTGTTGGAACCTTCAAGAAACAAAAGGGGTATGATATTTTTTTAGATTGTTTGAGGCACTTAAGCAATGATCTTAAGAATAGAATTCATTTTCATGTGTGCGGAAGTGGAAATGATTTTCAGGATTTTAAAAGTAAACTAGTCTCTCAAAAATTTGATTCTTTTGTTTCATTGTACGGACATGTCTCTCCAAGTTTTTTTTATTCAGAATGTGATATCTATATTTTGCCTTCAAGATTTGAAGGATTCTCAAACTCATTGGTTGAGGCTCTAGGTTTTGGTATGCCTGTAATCGTTTCCGATTGTCCAAGTGCAAATAGAGAGGTGATAATTGAAAATTTTAATGGTGTATTCTTTAAAAATTTTGATCATCAAGACCTAGCTAAAAAAATTATGTATATGTATGACAATTATAATAAATTTAATAAAAGTGATATTATCGCCGACACGTCAAAAAGATTTTCCATAAACAGAATTTCAGAAGAATATAAAAATTTAATTAATTAATAGCAATGTATACTTTCATTATTTTATAAAAATGTGCGGGATTAATGGTCTAGTCAATAGAAATCTTCCTCAAGAGATTGCAGAAGATCAATTGAATGTTATGAATAAAATAATTCAACATCGAGGCCCCGACTCTCAAGATATTTTTTATGATTCTGGGGTAGGGCTTGGACATGCACGCCTATCAATTTTAGATCTTTCACATACAGCAAATCAGCCAATGGTTTCATTTTCTGGAAGATTTGTAATTGTTTTTAACGGGGAGATATATAATTTTCAAGAATTATCAAATTTATTAAAAAATAAATTCAACATTAAATTAAAAACAAGTAGTGATACTGAAGTTTTATTAAATCTTATAGATTGTATGGGTATTGATAAAACTCTCTCGCATATAGAGGGAATGTTTGCATTTGCTGTATATGATAAAAAAAATAAAAAAATTATTCTTGCTAGGGACCGATTTGGCGAGAAGCCTCTTTTTTGGTATAAAACTGACAGATCATTTTATTTTAGTTCTGAGCTAGGACCTTTAACTTTTCTACTAAAAAAAAATCTAACGATTAATTTTGAAAGCGTTAGTTTTTTTTTAAAGAAATCCTATGTGCCCAATAATGCAAGTATTTTTAATGAAGTTAAAAAAGTTAAGCCAGGTTCATATATTGAGCTTGACTTGAATGAGAAATCTATTTCTTCAAAAGAGAATATTTATTGGGATTATCAGCAAGAAGCATTAGATCGTATTAATACCTCTAAAATATCCATTAAATCAGATTTTTTCATTGAAACTAAAGATCAGCTCGCCAATATTCTTGAGTCAAAAATTAAAAGAACAATGGTCTCAGACGTTCCATTGGGCGCTTTTCTATCTGGTGGCTACGATTCATCATGCGTTGTTGGATTCATGCAAAAAAATTCAATGAAAAAAATAAAAACATTCTCCATAGGGTTTGATGATGCTCTATTCAATGAAGCAGAGCACGCTAAAGATATATCAACGCACTTAGGAACTGATCATGAAGAATTATATGTCTCTAAGGTAGATTTGTTAGAAACTATTTCATCATTGCCTGATATTTATTCTGAGCCATTTGCAGATTCTTCTCAAATTCCAACTGTTCTTTTATCAAAGCTGACTAAATCAAAAGTTACAGTATCTTTGAGTGGTGACGGAGGAGATGAAATTTTTGGTGGTTACGGAAAGTATTTTTTAGGCGAAAGACTAAAAAGCACCGTAGGCTTGGTTCATAAATGTGTTAGAAAAAAATTTAAAGATTATCATTTATTAGATATTTCAAAGCCTTTAGCTAAATTTTTCTTAAGGAATTCTGTTACCAATTTTGAACAGAAATTTTTAAAATTAAATCACATCTTTGATTTTGCATCTGATCAAGATTTATTTAAAAAATTATCCCTTTTTGAAAATAAGTTCCTATTTGATAATTACCAAATCAAGTTTGATGATGATTTGTGGAATTCTCAAAACAGTTATTTTAGAAAATCAATGATTTCAGATGCGACTGATTATTTGCCTGGCGATATTTTAACTAAAGTTGATATGGCTGGTATGTCTGTTAGTCTCGAGACTAGAATCCCTTTGCTTAATCATAAAGTTGCAGAGTTTGCCGCTTCAATTCCGCAAGATTTCCTTCTTCATCAAGGCTCAGGTAAATTTATTCTTAAAGAAGTTGTGCATGATTTAATCCCCAAACCCTTAATGGATAGACCAAAAAAAGGTTTTGATATACCCCTTAGCAATTACCTAAGAGCTGAGCTTCGTGATCATGTAGAAAGTAATTTTGAATATGGCAAAAATAATTTTTCTGATGATTTTGATTTTGAAGAAATTGATAAAACTTGGACAAACCATTTATCTGGAAAAGAAGAAAATCCAAATTTACTATGGAATCTTTCAACATTTTTTTCTTGGCATGCAAAGCACTTCTAAAAAAATATTTCTTATAGTAACTGAAATAAACTTCTTTTTAAGTCATCGCTATGATTTAGTAAAAGAATTGGCAAATCGAGGGTGGAAGTTCAGCATTGTTTGCTATTTTGACGAATCGAGCATTAAGCCAGAAGAAAATATCGATTATATTTTTATTAATTCAAGCAGAGAAAGCTTTAGTATTATTAACCTCTTACTCAATGCAAAAAATTTATCTCAGGCAATATCAACATCTAAACCTGATTTAATCTATGCCATTTCGCATAGATCAATTTTTCTTGCTCGCCTAGGTAGCTTGTTTAAAAAAATAGATTCTTTATATGCTATAACAGGCATGGGCTCAGTTTTTACTTACAATAAAAATTTTATTAAACGACTTTTTCTCAATGTTATAAGATCTTTAATGATCAAATCTTATAGATTTTTTATTAATAATAAAAATTCAAGATTTATACTTCAAAACCCTGATGATTTAAATTTTTTAATATCACATAGAATTTCAACCAACAAGAATTCTTATATCATTCCAGGTAATGGCTTGCCAGATAATTATTTTTCATCTGAACCTGCAAGAAGCAAAAATTTTAAATTTATAATGCTATCAAGGATATTAAAAGATAAAGGTGTAATAGAGTTTCTTGTGGCCGCTCAAAATATTGTAAAACAATATCCAGACTGCAGATTTGAATTGTACGGATCTTTTGATTTGAATAACCCACAATCAATCAAACAAAATGAACTTGAGTCTTACTTATCATCCAAAATCACTTATATGGGTTATGAGAGAGATGTTAAAACTAAAATAGTCCAATCAAATATTTTAGTTCTTCCTTCATATAGAGAGGGTTTTGCGCGCGTATTAATGGAAGCTCAAGCATGCTCTAGACCAGTAATTACCTCAAATATTTCTGGCTGCAGAGATGTAGTAATAGAAAATCAAACTGGTTTATTAGTTAACCCAATGGACGCAAAAGACCTTGAAGAGAAAATGAAATATTTCTTAAAAAATCCTTTTGTATATGAATCTATGTCAAAGAATTCATACAATCATGCGATAGCTAACTTTAGAATAAAGCAAGCAGCAGATATCCATGAAGATATTTTTAATAAGATTTTATCTGTTTAAATTAAGCTATAATTGAACGATTAAATATAGTTTTAAATATGCATAACAACTTTCAAAATTATTATGATTGGCTTAAGGCTAGATATAAGTCAATATTTATCTTTACCGTACTTTCCTTTGTATTCGGCTGCATTTATATAGCATTATCTACCCCAGAATATTCTGTAACAGTTGCAATTAATCAAAAAAGTGATCAGCAAGAAGCACTAAATTCGAGCTCTATAGTTTCACTTGCTTTAGGTCAATCAAGCCAAAATGCTTCAAAATTTTATTATGAATTCTCTGAAGCATTATTTTCAATGGAAGTCACAGAAAATTATGAAAAAAAGAATGATGCGATAAATCAATTTTTTGGAAGTTTTTATAATAAAACAACAAATGAATATGATCCGATATGGAATTTTTCTACAAGGCTAAATTCTTTAAAGTTTTTCTTGCTAGGTGTTCCATATAAGCCTGTCCCAAATAAATTTCTTTTAAATAGCCTTATACGAGGGTCTATAAGCGTTCAGTATGATGAGTATGCTGACCTTCTTTATTTAACAGCTTATACAGGTTCCCCAGACCAAATTAAAAAAATGATTAGAGAACTTATTGAAGAAACTGATAATTTTTTTAAGAAATCTGAGAGAAATCAAATCAATGAACGAATTGAGTTTTTAACCTCAGAACTTAAATCTATTGATTCTATTGCCCAAAGAGATGCTATAAGTGAAATCCTGCAGAATCAATTGCTTAAAAAGTCTCTTATTAATACTAAAGAATTATATAAAATACTTATTGTTAGAGATATTGAGGTATCAGAGTACCCTGTCACTCCCAACATAATGTTTATTTTATTTCTTTTCTTGTCCATGGGCCTATTTTTAAGCGTTGGATACCATTCATATCAATTTGTTATTCAAAAGATTGAATGGGATTAGGCTTTAATTTTATTTAATTATGACAAGCATTTCATTTGTTTATGATTTTTGATCCATTAGTTGACTATTATTCAATAAATAATTTTCTAATCTATTTTTTTTCCGAAATTCCAAATTTAATCTTTTGTTGTTTGGTAGTACTTTTTTTTTTATTTCTAAAATTACTTACAGCAAGAGAGATGGCGTTTTGGGTGTTTTTATTTTTTTTAGCATTCTTAATCAACATATTTCTTCAGTTTTTACCAAGCCTATTTCCAGATATAGGAGGGTATTTAAGATGTATTAAAGATTTAAAAGATAATCTCTTTTTTGATGAGCTTAGTTGCCAAACAACTATAGGATCAGCTTCTGATGATTCACTATCATTTGTATCACTTAAGAAGGGACTTCCAGCAATCATATACTCTTTGATACCAATGCCTTCAATTGCAACTTTTTCTTCAGTTGGAATGATAAATAAGTTATTTTTGTTATTTTCTTATATTTACTTAAGAACCAAAATACACTCAAAAGAAAACCTGATACTACTTGCCTTAATTTTCTTGCTACCATCAATGCTTTTATATTCCTCAATAGGCTTACGAGATAATTTAGTATTTGTCATTCAAATCTTCTTATTATATTTTGTACTATCAAACAAATTTCTATTATCTTCAATCTTTTTGTTCGCTCTTTTTGCAATCAAAACTCAAAATGGAATAGTTTTTTCTTTTCTTTATTTTGGTGTTTTTATATTTAGGGCAAATCAGGGATTTAAAAATTTAGTAATCTTCTCCTTTGTATCACTATCTATAGTGTATCTGTTAAGTGATCAAGTCTTAGCAACGTTAAATTTTTTCAAGATTGCATTTCTTGTTGAAACTCAAGAGGTTTCATTAGTTAGAACTTTTATACCCTTTGAATCAATAACATCAGTATTAATTTATTCTCCACTTGAGTTTTTTCAAGGTGTTTTAAGGCCTTTTCCAAATAGTATAAGATCTTATGTGTTTTTTATAGAATCACTGATTCAGATTGGATTAATCTTATTTTTAATGATTTCAAATAAGAAAAAAATTCTTGCTTCTCCAGAATTTTACTTAGTATTTATTTCTTTTGCTATTGGAATAGTTTTAAATTCTTTAATTATTGAGAATGAATTTACATATGCTAGATATAAATATACTTTCATATATACCTTCATCATTTATTTGATAAGCATCAACAAAAGCAAATCTTTAATTTTTGCCAATGGAAGAAATGAGCGGTAATCCAAAATTAAAAAAAATTCTTATTATTTGTCCGTATCCAGAAGGCGTTGCTGCCACACAAAGATTAAAATATGAACAATACTTTGATTCTTTTAGAGAGGATGGATTTGAAATAACTACATCCCCATTTTTTTCAATCAATACTTGGAACATTTTGTATGAAAAAGGACATCTATTTAATAAAGTACGCGGAACGCTAAGAGGCTATTTTAGAAGATTCTTAGATATTTTTAAGCTTAAAAGTTTTGATAGAGTGTATGTGTGCATGTGGGTAACACCATTATTTGATACATTTTTCGAAAGAATATTTTTATTTTTAGCACCAAAAATTATCTATGATTTTGATGACGCAATTCACGCAGAAGAGGATCCATCATCTAAAAATTCTTTAAGAAGTTTTTTTAAAAGTAAGAAAAAAGTAAATCTACTCATTAGAAAATCTTCTCATGTTATTACAAGTTCCCCATTTAACTTAGATTACTGTTTACTTAAAAATCAATCTAATGCTGCAACATATATTCCTTGTTCATTGGATGAAAAAAGATTCTTCCCAAAAAATTATAATGATAGTAAAAAAATTACAATTGGTTGGACTGGAACTTTTAGCTCAAAAGCATATCTAGACTCAATTAGAGACACATTAGAGCTAGCTTGCAGGTCATTGGATTTAAAATTAATTTTAATTACTAATTTTGATTATTCAATTCCAGGTATTGATATGGAAATCATTCAATGGAAAGAAGAGTCTGAGATAGAGGATCTACAAAAAATAGATATAGGGCTTTATCCAGTTATTCCTTCTAATTGGGCTTTAGGGAAAGGAGGTTTAAAAGTCCTGCAGTATATGGCAATAGGAATACCATCTGTTTCAACAGATTTTGGAACAGCATCTCAAATAGTGACTTGCGGTGTTGATGGTTTTTTAGTGAATTCTTCAAGCGAGTGGATTGAAAAAATTTCTCTATTAGCGAATGATCAAAATCTTAGAAGCAATATGGGAAAAAATGGAAGGGATAAAATTATTGAAAAATACTCTGTATGCGCTGTTTCTAAATCCTACCTATCAATTCTAAATAAATCATAAAAATCTTATTATTCTTTAATTTAGCAAAATACTTCATACAATATATCAAAACTTTGTTTAAAATAGTGTTTTTGTCTCTCAACAGTATTTATATATGATCAAAACTAGTTCAAGTTGCAGAATATGTGGTAATGGTGAATTAACTGAAATTACCTATTTATGCGACTCTCCACCTGCAAATAATTTTGATCAAACCTTTAAGACTCAAAGATCGCATCAGTCATTTCCATTAATATTAGATTTTTGTCAAGATTGTTTTAATTTACAATTAAGGCATTGTCTGGGGGAGGATTTGCTTTATTCAAATTATAGCTACATTACCCCAAAATCTGATTCATTAACTCATCATTATGGTGATTTATTAGAATATGCTCAAAAAAATATTAATAATTTTAATAATGCTGATGTCGTGGAGATTGGCTCTAATAATGGAGATTTATTAAATTATCTAAAGCCACATGTATCTTCAGTTCTTGGAGTTGATCCAGCATCTAATGTTGCAAAAATTGCAAATGAAATAGGCGTAGAAACTCTTAATGAGTTTTTTGGGAATAAATTAGCAACAAAAATCTCATCAAAAAAATCTAATATTCAGTTGGTAATGGCAAGACATATGTTCGCTCATAATTCAGATCCATCAGATATGCTCTCAGGAATGAAAAAAATTATTAATGACGATGGCCTAATTTTTATTGAAAATGCCTATGCTATTGATACTCTTATTCATGGAGAATTTGATCAAATTTATCATGAGCATATGTTTTTTTACTCCGTGAAGAGTATGCTTAGTTTGCTTTCAATTCATGGTTTATTTCTTCATGATATTACTTTTTCCAATGTGCATGGGGGCTCTATTGTATTCATAGCCTCAGCCAAGGATATTGGAAAAACTGAAAGACTTAAGCAACAAATTCATCTTGAGGATAGTCTTTTTGCTGACAGAAAAATATTTAAAATCTTTCTAAATAAAATTCAGGAAATCAAATCTTTTGTATTGGATGAAATTAATCAAGCAAAGAAAAATAATTTAATTATTGGATCTTATGGAGCTCCCGCTAAGGCATTTACCATGTTTTCACTTCTGGGATTAGATTCAACAACTATTAGTTTTTGCGTTGATACTACACCAACAAAAATTGGTAAAATATTCCCGATTTCTAATATTCCAATTATTTCTGAAGATCAGTTAAAAGAGAAAAATTATGATGTGTTATTAGTTAATGCTTGGAATTACAAAAAAGATATTCTAGATAAAGCCTCGAATATTTTTAAAAAAGGCACAAAACTAATTTTTCCCCTACCTCAACCGGAGTCTATTGAGATCTGATGCCAGCATTATTACCTAAAGACTTCAAAGGAATAAAAGTTTTTGACAGAAAAATTTTTCATTCAGACATTGGCTTTTTCTTTAATACATATAAAAAAAATGATGTAAATTCTGCATTTGTGCAAGATAGTATTTCATTTTCAATTCATGCAGGTACTATTCGGGGGATGCATTTTCAACTCCCTCCACATAGTCAGGCTAAAATTATTAATGTTCTTCAAGGCAAGATTGTAGATTTTTTTGTAGATTTAAGAAGAGATTCAGACACATATCTTTCATATGGAAGTATTGAAATATCATCTAATGATCCAACTTCTCTATATATCCCAAAAGGCTTTGCTCATGGGTTCATAACAATGACACCAAATACGATAGTCGCTTATAAATTAGATCATGACTATTATCCAGACATGGAGGAAACCCTTCTATGGAATGACAAACAGATAGATATAAAATGGCCTAAAATGAAAAAGTATTTTCAGTCTGATAAAGATATTAATGGTAAAGCCCTTGAAGATATTATTTCACTTTTGGAGAAAGTATGATCAGAGGAGCTGATATTAAAGAGGTTTTAGTAACCGGAGGAAGTGGTTTTATAGGCTCTCATTTTTTATCTAAATCATGTGACGCCTTTCCGGATATTAATTTCACAAATATAGATAATTTAAGTTATGCGGCTTCATCAAATACTGAGCAACTCCTGCAGCAATACCCGAATTACCATTTTCAAAAAATAGACATCACCGAATTAACAAAGCTTATAAAAATTTTTCAAGAAAAAAGTTTTGACTTAGTTATTCATTTTGCAGCTGAATCTCATGTAGATAATTCCATTAGTTCGCCAATTGAATTTATTAATACAAATATTATTGGAACATATAATATTCTTCAGTGTATTGTTTCCTCAGCTAATCAAGGCAAGAAAATTCTACTTCATCACATTTCAACGGATGAAGTATTTGGATCTCTTGATTTGAATGAAAGTTCTTTTACAGAGCTTTCAAATTTTGCACCAAGCTCGCCATATTCTGCGTCAAAAGCATCTTCTGATTTGCTTGTTGAGGCATGGGGCAGAACATTTAATATTAATTATATTATTACAAATTGTAGTAACAATTTTGGTCCAAGACAGTATGTAGAAAAACTAATTCCAAAAACCATTATTAATATTATCAATAGCAAGAGCATTCCGGTTTATGGGGCTGGAACAAATATTAGAGACTGGCTTTTTGTTGAGGATCATATAGAGGCTATTTTATCTTTGTATAATGAAAACTTATTTGTCAACGACAGATTTAATATAGGAGGGGGGCATGAGATTTCTAATATTGAAATTATTCATGCGATTACTAATATTATTGATTCAAATTATAAATTCAAGAACTCAGAAAAATTGATAGAATTTGTAGAGGATAGGAAAGGCCATGATTTTAGATATTCAATTAACAGCTCGAAAATTACAAGCGCTACTAATTGGAAAGCAAATAAAAACTTTAAACAGCAGTTAGAACAAACTATTGATTGGTATGTTCAGAATCCAAATTGGTGGAATTGATGATTACGTTAATAGGTAAAAATAGCCAGCTAGGCATGAGTCTAGCAGAGCATTCTAAAATTCATATTGATCACATCTCCTCACAAGACTTAGATCTAAGAAACACTTCTGAAATTTCTAGGATTTTGAAAAGATATGATAACCAAATTCTAATTAACTGCAGTGCATTTAATGATGTTGAAGGCGCAGAAAAGAACAATGATGCTTATTTAATAAATCATATTGGGGTTTCTGAATTAGCAAAGCATTGTTCAAATTATAATATCTTTCTAATTCATATCTCAACAGATTTTGTATTTGATGGCATTAAAGGTAATTATTTAGAGCTCGATGAAATTAATCCTATTAATGTGTATGGCAAATCTAAAGCTGAGGGTGAGAAGTCAATCCAGAAGCATTGTAAACATTATGTAATTATTCGCACTTCGTGGTTGTATAGTTACTTTCCAACTAAAAATAATTTTTTGTATAAGATAAAGTCATTGATAGCCGAAGGTCAAGAAAATTTATATGGCGCAAATGATATTTTTGGATCGCCAACATCTGCCGATACATTAGCAGAGGGCATCCTATCAATGATGCCTCATCTAAATGATCATACAAAATTTAACAGGATTTACCATTTATCTAATTTAGGCAGAACCTCAAGATTTACTTATCTTAAAGAAATTTCCAAACTAATGAATAAAAAATATAAAAAGAATACCTTAGTTCATGAGGTTCAGAATGATTTTTTTAATTTAACTGCCTCAAGGCCCAGCGATTCAAGTATGAATAGTTCATTATTTTGTGATACGTTCTCATATCGTCCTAAGGATTGGAAAACTTCTCTAGGAGAAACAATAAATCGATTATGAAAGGTATAATTTTAGCAGGCGGGTCTGGAACTAGACTTCATCCCTTGACTTCAGTTGTTTCAAAGCAGTTATTACCAGTTTATGACAAACCATTAATTTATTATCCTCTTTCAACCCTTATATCTATGGGAGTAGATGAAATTTTACTAATTTCAAATCCCAATCAAATAGATCTATTTAAAAATCTCCTAGGAGATGGAAGTCAATTTGGAGTCAATATTGCATATGAGGTTCAACTCAAACCAAAAGGAATAGCCGAAGCATTGATAATAGGAGAAGATTTTATCAATGGAAGTAACTGTGCGTTAATACTTGGCGATAATATTTTTATTTCAGAGAATCTATCGAATTATCTTTCTTTGGAGTTTACTGATGGAGCTCATATTTTTACAACTACTGTAGAAGATCCCCAGCGATATGGAGTTGTAAGAATTGAAGATAATATCCCAATTGAAATAGTTGAGAAGCCAGATAAATTTATTTCAAATCAAGCTGTAACTGGTTTATATCTTTATGACAAGGATGCTTCATACTTATGCAAATCTCTCAAGCCCTCTAAACGAAATGAACTTGAGATTACGGAACTTAATCAAATATATTTAAAAAATAATAATCTTTATTGTACTTCCCTAGGCAATTCTTCTATTTGGATGGATGCTGGTACTTTTGATTCTTTGCAAGACTCCTCGAGCTACATTTCCTCTTTGCAAAAACGCATTGGCAGTTTAGTTGGATCTCCAGAGTATGAAGCTCTCAAGAACGGATATATATCAATGGCTAATTTGTCTAGTATGTTGGAAAAATCCCCAACAAACTCATACTACCTAGCACTTAAAAAGATTCTCGAAACTGAAACAAACTGAAGCTCAGCTCTAAAAAATAGGAAAAGTTTACTCTAGAATATATAATTCGATATGTACAAGAAATTTAGTCATGTGCTTTCATTGCTATTTAAAAATTATCAGAGGATAAAAAATGTTGAATTCAAAAATTATAAATACAGTTACTATTTTTTGCTTTACATTGATTGTTTTTTCTATAAATAGTTTTGCCCAATCAAGCTCTTCCTTGGATGATGATTTTTTGAATAGCCTGCCAGAAGATGTCCAAAAAGAGTTAACCCAAGATGAAACAGAAGCTCAAAGCCCTGTTGATAAGTTATTAAATTCAAAAACTTCTTTGCTGAAAAACCGTGAGGCTTTAAAGATCATTCAAAAACAGCTAGCAGTCTTAGAGAAGAAGATGGATCAAGATAAAGATGATTCAAGTTCAATTGAAAGATTCGGTTTAAATTTCTTTAATTCTACTCAGTCAACTTTTATGCCAGTGAATGTTCCTAATTTAAATGGCGACTATGTTGTTGATGTTGGGGATAAATTAAGTATTAATATTATTGGCAGCGACTCTACTAAACTTGACAATGTTTTTGTAGATAGAGATGGCTCAATATCCCTTCAGGAGTTTGGAAAAGTTTTTATTGCTGGCAAAACTTTTGATGATGCACAGATTATTATTGATAGTTTTGTTCAAGCTAAGTCCATTGGAAATGAGGTTTTTGTTACTCTCGCTGAGCTTAGAGATATTCAAGTCATTATGCTTGGAGAGGTGGAGTCTCCTGGCATTTACACCATTGCTGGAGGTTCAAATGTTCTTCATGCTTTAAATGTTGCAGGCGGTATAAACTCAGCTGGTTCTTTTAGAAACATTTCAGTAATCAGATCTGGCATGGAAATTTATAACCTAGATTTATATGAGACTTTAGTTTTTGGGAAAACAAATATTTTTAATTTTAATTTGAGATCAGGGGATACAATTTTTACTAAACCAATTAATTTTTCTGTTCCAATAAGTGGTGGAATTAATAAGCCCTCTTTGTTTGATATTAAAGATGGAGAAACACTTGCTGATTTAGTTGGTTTTGCTGGCGGCTTTAGTCAAGATAGTTTTAATTCAGACTCAATTATTCTAGAAAGAGATAATCTCTCAGGCACAGATTTAATTGAAATACAAAAAAATAATTTGCCTAGTATGAAGCTACAACCTAGAGACGTTGTTATTGTTCCAAAATATAAGAAAGAGATCAAAGCTGCCTCTCAAGTCACAGTATCAGGAGCTGTCAATAGGCCCGGAAAATATACTATTAAAGATGGGGCTACCTTATCTCAGGTAATTTCAATGGCCGGTGGGTACAAAGATGATTCTTATGAGTTCGGAGGATTATTCTATAGGAAGTCTATTCAAGAGCTTGATACTGTGTTTGGTAAAAGGATATATGCTGACACTATCAATTTCTTAGTTTCAAACCTCGGACAAGGAGCAGGCGGAGGCTCACAACAGCCACTTACAGGGGATTTTTTGAAGATATTAATTGAAGAGTTTCAATCGCAAGATCCTATTGGTAGAGTAATAGTAGATTTTGACTTAAGATCCATAAATTCTAATCCTTCATTGGATATCCGGCTAGAAGATCAAGATATAATTGAGATTCCTTCAATGCCTCAACATGTATATCTATTTGGTGATTTCAATCAACCTGTAACACTTCCATACAATCCTGAATTCAATGTAAACGATTACATTGAGTTAGCCGCAGGTAAAAAATCTAGCGCCACAGATCACATTATTTTAATTGATCCAAATGGAATGTCTCATTATTTTGAAAAGCAAAGATTTAATATGTTTAGCTATAACCATGATATATACCCTGGATCAATAATATATTTACCCAGGGAGCTTGGAAAAGTTGAAGGCGTAATGTTTGCAGCAGCAGTCGCTCCAATTCTTAGCAGTTTAACATTATCTTTAGCTTCAATTAACTCTATTACTAACGACTAAGGATTAAATAGAATTAATTTGAGCATAAAAAATGCATTGCTCATGAAAAATTTTCTTTTATATTTATTTTTAATACCTTTAAGTTTAAATGTTCTAGCTGATATAAATGACTACATTTATCCGAATCGTCTTCCTAGTTTTTCAAATTACGGCACTACAGGAATTATTCAAATGCCATCAGCAAGACTTCATGACGAGGGAAGTTTAGCTGTAAGCTGGAGTCATAACGAGCCTTATCTGAGAGGAAGTATTATTGCTTATCCATTTAGTTGGTTAGAAGCTACATACGGGTATACGGATATAAATAATGCTCTTTATAGTAATGTTCCTTCATTTAGTGGGTCTCAAAGCTATAAAGATAAGGGATTTGATGTAAAGATAAGATTATTGCGCGAAACAGATCTTCTGCCTAATATAGCAATTGGAATTCGAGATTTAGCTGGAAGTAATCAATTTGAAGCCGAATATTTAGTCGCATCAAAGTTTATTAAAAATATTGACTTCACTCTTGGTCTTGGGTGGGGAGATCTCTCTCATGGGAGATATAAAAATCCACTTTCAGTATTTGGAGATGGCTTAAACCAACGAGTAAGTAACAACCTTGGCGGACAAGGTGGAGAGTTTGTAGTAGACAGATACTTTAGGGGGTCTGTGGGTTTATTTGGCGGCATTGAATTATATATTCCGAATGCTCGTGGTTTGAGGTTCAAAGTTGAATATGATTCAACAAATTACCTTGAAGAAGCATTTGGGTTGGGAAGAACGGCCTCTAATTTTGCGTTTGAGCCTGTTGAAGATACAAAATCAAGAATAAATTTTGGCTTTACATACCCTGTAAATAGAAATTTTCACCTCAAGGCTAGCTATGTAAAAGGAAGTACTTTTAATTTTGGTTTTTCTTATGCATTAAACCTTGCAAAAAAAAATAAAAAACTAAAAAAGATAAACCCTCCTATCCCAATTGAGAATGCCAATATTGTAAGAAAAGTTAATACAACCAACGAACTCTTTTATTATAGATCTATTCTTAACAACTTAAGGGAGCGTGAATATTATCTTCAAAAGGCTTCTGTAGATTCCAATGTTCTTTCAGTGGCATTTTCGCAATCAACTCATGCTAGCCATATGCAGGCTGCAGGAAGGGTTGCTAGAGTGCTGGATGAAATTAGTCCCGAAAATATTAAAACGTTTAATTTAATTAATATAAATGCTGGCATGGCTATGTACTCAATGGAAATAGATCGTTATTCATTTTCAAAAAATATGCCTACTAATTCTTTTAGATTGGCCGCTAGAGACATTAAAATTCAACCCGAAAAATACGAAGATAGGTCTTATAAGTACAATCCAAGCAAGCCATTTCCTGCTCATTTTTATAAAATTGAACCATCGCTTAGAACTCAAATAGGTGGACCAGATGGTTTTTTCTTTGGCGATCTAAGATTAACATATGAGGGTGAAATATTGTTTGATAAGAGTGTATCATTATCTACAAGCGCTTCAATTGGAATCACTGACAATCTTGATAGCTTAAAATTGGCATCAGATAGTATTCTTCCTCACGTAAGAACTGATATTGTTCAATATTTAAAAAATAGCCAAAAATATAATATAGACAGAGTTCAGCTAAATTACTTTCTAAACCCCTTTAAAAATATTTATGGAAAATTTTCATTTGGTTTATTAGAGACTATGTTTGCTGGAATTGGTTCTGAGTTTTTATATAGACCGTTTAATAAGAATTATGGTATTGGTGCTGAGATTTGGAGAGTGCAACAAAGAGATTACGACCTGATGTTTGGATTGAGAGATTATAAAACTACCACAGGCCACATCAATCTTTATTATATTGAGCCACGTTCAAAGATTTTCTTTGCAATTAGGGGGGGTAAATTTTTAGCAAAAGACTCAGGACTTAGTTTTGATTTTTCTAGAAGATTTAAGAGTGGTTTTCAATTGGGTGTTTTCTTTTCAAGAACAGATATTAGCAAACGTGAGTTTGGGGAAGGTAGTTTTGATAAAGGTTTTTACTTTCATGTTCCCCTTGATATTTTCTCAACTTCTTATAATAAAGAAATGTTTACATGGGGATTAAAGCCATTAACTCGAGATGGAGCCGCCCCTCTTAATCATGGTTACTATTTATGGGGAGTTACTGAACAAGCTCATCAGGAGACGTTCTTTAGAGATTGGGACGATTTATATGACTAGATATTCTTATATTATCTTAATTTTTTTAACTTCCTGCTCATTAATTGAAACTAGGGATATACCCGCTGTAGCCCGCTCATTTTTTCTCGGACCACCAGATTTTAAGATTACAATTTCTACATATGAAGAAATGCCATATTCATTTGCAAAAGTAAAGATAGGAAGATCTGGCGCAGGTGTAATGGTTCTTTTATCAATTAATGATGGTATTTACGAATGGGTAGGATCTAATAGCGAAAAAATATTTACTAAAAATGGCAAGATTATTAAAACAATTGGTCTTGACTATAATATTAATATACTTAATTACGATGATGCTGAGCTCAAATGTGACGAGTGCAATTCTCAATATTATATTGAGCTTTCGAACCCAGAAGCTTTAATAACACAGCATTCTCATATAGTTTACTCACATCTAGAGGATATAGAATTGTTAAAGACAATATCGTCTTTTGTAATAATTGAAAAATTTTCTACATCAAAATTTAAATGGACTGGTGAAAACAGTTACTGGTTCAATAATTCTGGTCAAGCCATCAAAGCTAATCAAGAGATTCACCCCAATCTAGGTAAAGTAGAAATTACTTTTTATTATAAATAAAAAAGGGATGCATAGGCATCCCTTTTTTATGTGTAAACTGATTACTGTTGAATTCTAGTAGCTGTAGCAGTCGCTGTGGCGGTTTTAGTTCCAGCAACAGATACTGTTACGGGTGTTTCGGTTGTAACATCTACAGTTGTTTCAGCTTCGAGGACAAGCTCAATCTCAATCTCAACTTCCTCAGTAGTCTCGGGCTCACCCACTGTAGTGGTTACCTCAATTTCGTACTCCTCTTCACCTGCGGCAACAGAGTCATCAACTGCGTATGTTTCTACGCCTATGTATTCTTCCTCAACTGTAGTAGCTCTAGTATATTCAATGATATATACAGGTAATCCACCTACTTGATGGCTGCTGCCATTAAGACGAGCATCACCTGAGGAAAGTGGTGTCGCGCTAGTTCCAGGATTCCTTAAATTAAAATCAGTACCTGTAGCAGTATAAGTTTCAGTTCCAGCAGCTTCTCTTGTCATAACTGCAGTTTGTGTTGCAGTTGCTCCAGAAGCATCTTGAGCTGCAGTAGTTCTTGTTGCAGTAGCTGTCGTAACAACCTGTGAGGTTGTAGCAGGTATAACAGTAGTAGTGGTAGTATTTGTTTGTGTTACTACTTCAGCAACGTTAGAAGTTACGGTTACCTCTGATTGAGTTGTTTGATCAACCATGGTGTCAACAATAACTTCTACTACCTCTTCATACTCTTCAATCACTGTAGGAGCAGGAGTCGGTGCAGGAGTCGGTGCAGGAGTTGGTGCAGGAGTCGGTGCAGGAGTCGGTGCAGGAGTCGGTGCAGGTGTCGGTGCAGGAGTCGGT
>MDSV01235250.1_pt1 | contig 41749 bp, 40 predicted proteins | sample 810851 | NCBI WGS metagenome assembly MDSV01 (sample SAMN05326640, study PRJNA326480) | marine metagenome | isolation source: seawater | place: Atlantic Ocean: North East | collected 2012 | reverse complement strand
TCAATTTAGTTAATTAGTTGTCGAACTGTTGGTTTAGTTCTATTTTTTCAAAAAAACATTAAACAAAAATTATTTAATCAATTAAACATTTTTTTATGTAACGTTTGCTTCTCATCAAATTAATTGTTACGTTTGCGTTACATTTTAAATTAATTTTATGGATCCTTTAAATTTATATCAATCAGCTATTCTAATACCGATCTTAGGTATTTTAGCTGGTATCATCATTCCTATCTCAGTTTTTATCTGGCTATATTTTGATTCAAAAAACAAACAAAAAACTATTTTAGAGATTTCTAAAAATCTAGACGATCCTGCCAAAGTTGAAGAATTACTAAAAATATTTGAGCAAAGAAAAAAAGAGCCAATTGATTTTCGAAGAAATGGAGTTATTACCTTATTTACTGGAGCTGGCTTTTATTTTTTTGGTGTATTTTTTTTGGGCTCTATCATGAAAGCTGTAGGGGCACTTATTTCTCTTATTGGGATAGGTACAGTCATAGCGGGATACTTGTACCCTAATACAGGAAAAGAATTAACTAATGCAGTTGAAGAGTACGAAAAAAAATAAATTTTGGGGAGAAATCATAAAAAACTAATCAACTCTCTTGAAAAATTAAGAAAATCGGCAGGTTTAACTCAGCAACAACTTTCTAATAGTGCAGAAGTTTCAAGAAAAAGTATTAATGCTATCGAAAATGGTATCTATGTACCTTCAACCGTTTTAGCACTTAAAATAGCTCACACTCTTCATTGTAAAGTGGAAGACTTATTTAAATTGCCTCAAAAAGAACTTTTAAAAGTAAAAAACCCCACTTAAAAGCGAGGTTAGTTAAGTGACTCCGGAAGGATTCGAACCCTCAACCCTCAGAGCCGAAATCTGATATTCTATCCAGTTGAACTACGGAGCCAATTATTACAACAAAAGTAGTTTATTTGCAATAATTATTTTTATAATTTGTTAGTTTGTATTAAATGAAATGGCTTATATACTTTATTTTAATATTAAATCCTTGGTTTTTTTCGATTAACGCCCAAGATTTTAATGTTCTCACTTGGCGAGATCATCTCCCATATAATTCAATAAAACAATTAGCAAATGTGGATAATATCTTTTATGCCTCAACTCCTCACTCCATTATTGAATTTGATTATGCCACTAATGAAGTAAGAAAACTAAGTACGGTTAACGGGTTAAGTGAAGTTGGAATTTCTTCTATTGTAAGTAATAATTCCCAGAAAGCACTAGTTATTGGATATAACTCTAGTAATGTAGACATTATCAAAGATGACAAAGTAATCAATATTTCTTCAATATTAAATAGTTCTATAATAGGAGACAAGACTATATATAGTTTATATAGTCATAGTAAATTCGTTTATCTCTGTACTGGATTTGGAATCGTTGTAATTGATTTGGAAAGAGAGGAAATTAAAGATACTTACATAATAGGAAATAATGGCTCACAAGTAGCGGTACTAGGCATCCATATTTCGGATGATTTTATTTATGCTTTAACAAATAATCATATAAAATATGCTGACAAAAATAGCCCGTTTTTAGCAGACGCCGCTATTTGGAACCAACTAGCTACACCATTGGGGGCTAATTTATCCAGTTTAGTTTCTGATAATGAAGACTTTTATGGATTTGGCTCTCAAAATATTGTATATAAATATTCCAAAAATTCTTGGGATACAATTATCAATTATCCAAGTGAAAACCTTAGAACCTTTAAAGTACAGAATGATCATTTAGTTACGTGTACAGACGATTTTATAACTATATACAATCAAAACCTGGACACCGTTAATTTCTATTATGCTTATAATGCTGAACCAGGGGTTACTCCAAACGATATTATCTTAAAAAATGGATATTGTTGGGTAGCAGATGAAAGCAAAGGGTTTAGAAGAATAAAAAATAATTTTTCTGCCAGTAAATCGATTGTGGGTTATGGAGGGCCTTTTACTAACGAATGTTTTAATTTATTCTCCAACGAAGATCAATTATTAGTTGCGTCGGGGACAACTTATGGGACCAATTGGAATAAGACTTTTAATTGGCATGGAGTTTATCTATATGAAGAATCTTGGCAGTTTTTTAATCAAATAACTGTTCCCAGAATGCAAGAAGAAATAGATACAATTTCTGATATAGTTTGGGTGAGCTCTAATCCGATAAATAAAAAAGAATTTGTGGCTTCTTCTTTTGGAGGAGGACTTTTGTTATTTGAAAATAATCAATTAATGGAGAGGTATTCTTTTCATAATTCTTCTCTTCAACCCCGAATGGGTCAAAATGGAAATAGTGTCTATGTTGCTGGATCAAATTATGATAGTTTTGGAAATTTATGGATAGCTAATTCTTTTACAACATCTCCTCTTTCAGTAAAAACAACTGATGGACATTGGCAATCCTTTTATTGCGGGCCCCTTGCTGCTGATAAATTATGTACAGACTTAGTTATAGATAATCAATATGGTTATGTGTGGATGGTAGTAAAAGATGTTGGCATAGTAGTATACAATTATAATTTTACTCCCCTAGATATTACAGATGATGAGTATAAAATTTTAGGAACTAGTTCAGGTTCTGGCTCCCTACCTAGTAGTAATGTAAATACTCTAGCAATAGATAATGACGGTGAGATTTGGGTTGGGACAGATAAGGGGCCTTGTGTTTTCTATAGCTCCTATTCTATCTTTAATGATTCAAATATTGACGCTCAAAATATTTTGATTGAATTAGATGGAACATTACAATATTTACTTCAAAATGAAATAATAACTGATATTGTAATTGATGGAGCAAATAGAAAATGGTTCGCAACTGATGGTGGGGGATTATTTTTAATGTCAGAAGACGGAACATCTACTATTTACTCACTTTCAAAAGAAAATAGTCCATTATTTAGTAATAAAATTCAAGCACTTGCTATAAATAATTCAAATGGCGAACTTTTTATTGGAACGGAAAAAGGAATATTAGGATTTAAATCGGGAGCCACATCTTCCAATACTACTTTTACTGAATTAGTGGTCTATCCAAACCCTGTTAGACCTGATTATCAAGGAAATATTTCTGTAAAAGGAATGATGAACAATTCAGAAGTGAAAATAGTTGATGCAAGCGGATTTCATATTCAAACAGTATTTTCTACTGGAGGGCAGGCTATATGGAATGGAAGAGACCAAAACAATCAACTCGTAAGTAGTGGGGTTTATTACTTTTTTGCTTCATCAGAAGATGGCTATTCAAAGGCCAAATCTAAAGTTTTAATTATTAGGTAGTTTTAATTTTGTTTCTGTGAATATCTATTTTATTAATTAAAAAGGAATAATATTTTTCATGGTATATTTATAGGAATGATTTGGTTAGATTTTGTTTTTTTAGTTCCATTGCTTTGGGGAGCTTATAGCGGATTCAAAAAAGGATTAATTGCCCAAGTACTTGGATTAACTAGTCTTTTTGCCGGAGTTTGGTTAGGAATCAACTATCAGGAAATGGTTTCTCCATTTCTTATTGAAAAAGTGCAAGAAAAATACCTATCGATTAGTTGTTTTATAGTATTGTTTTTTTCAGTAATAATTCTTGGAGCTATAACTACAAAAATAATTGAGAGATTTGTCAACTTTATTCAATTAAAATTGATTAATAAAATAGCAGGATTAATTTTAGGGGTTTTGAAAATATCCTCTTTTTTAGTAATTGCAGTTTCCATCATTCAAACATGGGATTCTCAAAGTATAATGATTGATCAATCGACTAAAGAAAACTCTCTATTTTTTCCAGTTTTAAATAATATTGGTAATTCCATTCTTCCCAATTTAAATCATAATAATTTATTGGATCACATCCCTAATATCAAAAAAGAAACCGGTAAACTATCTTAAAGTTTAATTACATTTGTTAGGTGTATTTTTCAGATTTAACTTCTCAAGACGCTTCAAAAAAACAACTATTAAATTTATTTTTACAAAATAGAGTTCCTCATGCTTTATTACTTAGTGGTCCTGAAGGGTGTGGACACTTGCAATTAGCGCTTTCTTTTGCAGCACTTTTATCATGTAATAATCCTCAAGAGTATGATGCCTGTAAGAAATGCTCATCTTGTTTGAAGCATGAAAAATTTCAACATCCTGACATTCACTTTTCTTTTCCAATACATCTTTTAAAATCAGAGAATTCAGAAATTTCAGATCACAGAAGAGATATATTCGTGAAAACATTAATAGAAACCAAGTGTTTAGGAAAAAAAAGTTGGTATTCTGCAATGGGCAATGAAAATAAGCAAGGGGTAATCGGAGTTCAAGAAAGTCATTCTATTTTAAAAAAAATCAACTTAAAGTCTTTTTTGGGTGGGGCAAAAATTTTAATAATGTGGTTACCTGAATTAATGAATCTTCAAGCAGCTAACAAACTACTTAAACTAATTGAAGAACCACCTGAAAAAACATATTTTATTTTAGTTTCAGACACTCCAGATAAAATAATAAACACTATTTTTTCTAGAATGCAACATATAATTATACCTAAAATGCCTATACAACATATTTCTGTTTTTTTACAGCAAAATTTTAATTTATCTACTGAATCTTCCGATACATTGGCTAACTTTTCAAATGGCAATTTGAATAAAGCAATTATTTCACACCTAAACGCTACTTCTTCTGAACTTAATATATCCCTTTTTATAAAGTGGATGAGACTTTGCTATTCTAGAAATATTGCTGACACCATAGACTGGGTAAATGAATTGTCCAAAATGGGAAGGGAACAGGTCAAAGATTTCATAAGTTATTCTTTAGAAATGAGTAGACATTGTATTTTAGGAAATTTTTCAATTTTTAATGATCAAATCACTCAAAAAGAAGAAAAATTCCTAGAAAAATTCCAACCATTTATAAACCATAAAAACATTTCTGAAATCAATGCTCTTATGAACGAGGCATACATCCACATAGAAAGAAATGCAAATCCTAAAATACTGATGTTAGATGTATCTTTACAGTTCTACAAATTATTAAGAAAATAAATTGAATAATGTTTAAAAACAATTTTTTTAAATTAATTGCATTGATGCTTGTAATGACCCTTCTAAGTTGTAATAGGGAAAATATTGTGTTCAATGAGTTTAGAGATTTACCAAACTCAAACTGGTCTTATTTAGACACTTTGAATTTTTATGTTTTGATTGCTGATACATTAAATAATTTTGATGTTGATTTACAATTAAGAACATCTACCGATTACAAATGGTCCAATATGTATTTATATGCTGAGATTGATTTTCCAAATGGGAAATCAAGAGCAGATACTTTTCAATTATTCATAACAGATAAAAAAGGTCATTGGAATGGAGAAAAATCCGGATTATTAGTAAATTTCCAATACTCATTATATAGAAAAATTAAGTTTCCTTTCAATGGGAAATACCACTTTAAGCTCAACCAAGCAATGAGAGACACTGTACTTGAAAATATATTGAATTTGGGACTTAAAATAACTAAATCAAAAGAGCATAATTAAGAAAATATTATTCATTGAAAAACAATTTAAAATCAAAATTACCTAGCATTGGGACCAATATTTTCACTAAAATTTCTTCATTAGCTAATTCCTATAAAGCAATTAATTTATCACAAGGATTTCCAGATTTTGAGGTAGATACAACACTTAAAAAGCTTGTAAAAAAAAATCTTGATTTAGGATTTGACCAGTATGCTCCCATGCAAGGAGTTTTAAAATTAAGAAAGGCAATTGCAAAAAAGCACCATCAATTATACGGAAAATATTATGATGAAGTAGACGAAATTACAATAACTGCAGGGGCTACTCAGGCTATATTTACTACAATTACTGCTTTTATAAGTCCTGGAGACGAGGTAATAATTTTTTCTCCAACATATGATTGTTATCAGCCAGCAGTTGAATTAAATCAAGGGAAGACTATTTTTATAGAGTTAGATTCGCCTGATTTTAAAATAGATTGGGAAACTGTAGAAAAAAAGATTTCTACTAAAACTAAAATGATTATTATAAATAACCCACACAATCCGTTAGGAACAATTTTAAATAATCACGATTTATCAAATCTTGAAAGACTCTCAGAAAAAAATAATTTATTGGTTTTAAGTGATGAAGTTTATGAACATTTGGTTTATGATCAAAGGAATCATTTATCGGTATGTCAATATCAAAATTTATTTAAAAGAGCAATTGCGACTTTTTCTTTTGGAAAAACATTTCATATAACAGGATGGAAATTAGGATATGTTTTGGCACCAAAAAATTTAATGAAAGAAATTAGAAAAGTTCATCAATTTAATGTTTTTTCCTGCAATCATCCATTTCAAATCGCTATTTCAGAATATTTAGAGGATGAGGACCATTTTTTAAATCTTCAAAATTTTTATCAAGCAAAAAGAGATTTATTTCTTGAAATTATTTCTGCCTCAAGATTCACTGCTAAACCATGTCAAGGAACCTATTTCCAATTACTTAATTATTCTGAAATTTCTGACAAGCCTGATACGATTATGGCAAAAGATTTAATAATTAATAAAGGAATAGCTAGTATACCTATTTCTGTTTTTTCTGCACAAAAAAAAGATGAAAATAATTTAAGATTTTGCTTTGCTAAAAAGGAAGAAACTTTAAAAAGAGCAGGAGACATTTTAATAAGAATATAATTATTCACAATTCTTTCTTAAGATTTGATATGATTTTCTTAAATCTAGCTTTTATTTTCTACTACTTTTACTTTCATGAAAAAATTAATGGGGATTTCAGCCCTACTTTTTTCCTTAACCTTTTATTCTCAAAACATTATTGATGTTTATTGCTCTGAGGACTCTTGCAGCCACACTCTAATTGACCCAGAAATGCTTTTTGTAGAAAGATGGGACACCTTACCGCAGTCTAAATTTTGGAAGACTGTAATCAATACTTCTAAGGATACATGTTTAATTAATATTGCAAGTACAAGAGAAATTTTAAATAGTGTTGATAGAAAATTTTGGTTTAATCAGTCTGAAGATGAAAAAAAAGAATTTAAAGATTCAGTAATAAATTATTTTTGTCTGGACCCCAAAACTAAACTATATATAACAACTGGAAAAAAAGAATTTTATCAAATTGAAGAAGTAATTCCTTCTATTGCAAGTGCAATAGAAATTTTTCATGCTAACGGAGTAGATCCATGGTTTGCACAGTCAATTTTATTAATTGAGAGTCCAGCACAATTAAAATATTCAAGTGTTGGAGCATATGGCCCCTTTCAAATAATGAAAAGAGTTGCTCGCACCATGGGGCTAACGGTAAATAGATATGTAGACGAAAGAAAAGATTTTACAAAATCAGCATTTGCTGCAAGCGAGTTGCTAAGGACAATATGTATTCCACAAGCGAGAAGAATATTATGTGAAATGGACGATATTGATCCAAATGGAGATGAACTTTGGTTTAAATTTTTGGTACTTCATATATACCATGCAGGGGCTAAAAATGTGGAATCTTTGTTATCCCAACTTGAAGAGCCTATTCAAGGAATGGAACTAATACAGTGGATGTGGAGTAATGAATATGGGAACTTCAAAAATGCTTCTCAAAATTATTCACAAATAGCAATAGCAGCTATGCTTACACTAAAAGAAATCGTATTATCCGATTGTGATTATATTTTTGATTGTAATAATTATAATTCTATAGAGAATTAATGATTTTATTCCTGAATTGGTTTAATTATTCTCTTATCTTATTCTTTGCTATAATTTCTTTTTTTCATCACAACTACGATTATGGATGGGATATTTCATTTTATAATGAAATTACCTTTTTTTTCCCTGCTTTAATTTTAGTTATTTGGCTTTTTAAAGCCTATTCTAGATGGAGAAAACTTAAATTATTAAAGAGCCAAGAAGGATTTAAAATTACTCATCAAGGTTGGAAAAAATCTTTGTTTAATGAGATGCTCCCCCATTTTTTTTACATTATAATTATTGTTCAGCTCCTATTATTTATAAACCATACATTATTATTTATTTCAGTAATTAGCCTCCTAATAATAGAAGGAATCATTTTCTTAGTAAAAGGTAAAAGTGAATTTAAATTGGTTATTTCTCTTAAGACAATAATTATTGTAAATCATCAACCACATTTTATTTTTTGGGTTAATGTGAAAACAATTACCTTCCAATATAATGGGGTATTAATTTCAATGAAAAATAATAAGCAACACTTTATTGATGAGTTGGATTTTTTAAATTTTGAAAAGTGGAAAAACAGGATTGAAAACCAAGCTATATCAAAAGGTATTTATGTGCAAAAATAGATCATATTCCACTAATAATAATAGCTTCTAGCTCTCTTAAATAGTTTAGTTTTTTAAAATTTGGAGCGTAAACATATCCTTCAACAGTAATTATATTACTATTATTTAACCAAGAGTAACTTATGAAAGGGCCTCCCATTTTATCATTTTTCATTCTCCAACAACCCTTAATTAATTTTACATACTTATTATTTATATAGATTGAAGTATCACTAATTTCACTAATATCATTTTTTGATGTGATCATGTAGGATTTTTTTTTCTTCCCTTTTAAATACTTTTCGCCAATAGAGTCTTTTAATTTCAGTATATAGTTTTGATTAAATTGATTTTCATTTATGTAAGGTTTTTGATAAAATACAATACCTTTTTGTACTTCATGTGATCCATTTTGATCTTTTTTAATTTCCAAATCGCTAAACCAGCAAAAATCTTTTTTTGTCACATTAATTTTAAAAGTTCTTGGAGCCTTAAATTTTAAGTTATTTTGATTTAATAATTCAGAAGAAAGACTATTAGAAAACGACCAATTATTAGCAATTTTTTGAAAATTAAATTCATTTACTATTGATTTTAATTCGTTGGAGGCGGTTTTGAAATAATGAATAGCACTTTCCTCCGAATTAAATTTTAGTTCTATGATAATTTGATTTCTAGACCATAGATTTCTTTTAGTAATTGGAATAGTTTTAGAAGGGTAATAATGTTTAACATCTACAAAAACAAAGCAATTATTATTTTTAAGATTTTTAAGAATTTTGTCAGGTACAACAAAGTCTATATTATACTGTTTTTCAAATGGAAGTGGAGTGGTTTTCTCTAATTTTTCAAACGAATTTTTTATTACTTTTCCTAGATCAGTTTTCCAGTATTTCTTGTCAATAGCAAAAAGTACTTCACCATAATTATTTTTTGTTTTGGGTTTTAGAAGATCAGGATGATATTCATCGTTAATACAGCCTGTAATTATAAAGACAAAGAGTAGTAAAAAGAAAAAGTTTCTTACAAACATAACGTGAGTCCATAACAATAGTTTGACATAGTTGGGTAAGCATTAGAATATGGAGATAAATTGGATTGAAAATAAGCACCAATTTTTTTATATATCAACTTTAAAGAACCTGACACGTAATATTTTCTATTAAAAAAATCACTATTTATATTCCTCGAATATTTCACTCTATTTTCTAAATATCTAAAATTGGATTTTCCATACCACAAAAATTGATTAACTATCTCAATTTGTGTAATCAAATTTGGATTTTTATTGGGTAATGGACCCCAACTTATATTAATTGGAAGTGTAATATAGTGATGGTTTAAATTATTTTTAACAATCTCTGTTGAGTTTACCCTACTAAAGTTCAAACTATCATCTCTAATTTCTAAAATATTATTTCCTAAGTTAAGTTTGATCTTATCTAATCCCAATCCCAAAAATATTTTTAAATAATCGGTATTCATTTTAAATGATTTCAAATAAAGTTTAATACTTAATGTCGATGAGTTAAATCGATTGTAAGGGAGGGGCTTAAAATTTTCAAGTTTTTTAAAAAGATAAGAATTATTTAGTTGTAAAATCCCCATAGATATATGGATCTTAAATGAGTTAATTTTTGTTTGAGGCTCCTCTAGTTCATCTTCAAAACTCCATTCTTCTACTTCATCACTTTTAGAAATAACAAGGAATTGAGAGTTTTTGTACTTTAAGGATAAAGTATCATTAAATTGGGCATTACTAAAATTAATAATAAAGGTGAATATTAATAAAGTGATAAAAAGCTTAAAAAATTTATGGATAAAGTATAAAATATATTTTGTAGACATTTGGCAATACCTTGTTATTATCATCATTTTTTTACTTGCCTTACTTTTTATTTTGTAATTATCTCAACGCAAAAGACGATGTTCCTATAATATATCCGTCGTTATAAATCTCTACAGAAAAGGAACCTGATTGAACTTCTGCAATAAGTTCGTGATATATACAAACATCCATATTTTCGTTCTGATAATTAACCACTCTTTTAGAACTTACTTCAATACTATTTCCAGAATCACTCTGAATTGTAATTGGTTCTGAAGATTGAAGTGTTTTTTGATTTGGATCAATTACCCTTATGTAGATGTTTTTATCACCTGAAAGTGATAGTTTATTTTCTATTAAAGAGAAACAAGCTTTAACCATGTTGGTTTTAGAAGCTCTTGTTGTTTCACTTTGAGAACCTGAGTTTCTTATTCTAATAGCGGAAACTGTAATATTTCCTGCCTGAAGAACAGCTCCCAATGCGACTTTTTTCTCTAAGTCGTTATTCTTTTTTTTGATTTCTTTATTTTGTTTGGATACTTTGGTAAGTGTATTTGTCTTTTCGGTTAGAGAATTAGATAAATTGATATTCAGTGTATTCAATGAATCTATGGTGTGAATGTAGCCTTTCATAATTCCTCTTAAAGTTTCGGCTTCTTTTTTCAAAGAAAAGATTTTTCTCCAATCTTTTTTAGATTTACTATTTAACTGATCTACTTTACTTAACAATTTGACAATTTTCTCTCTTTGTTGATTGATGCTGTCTACAGCCATAGTATTACTTTTCTCTAGACTATCGTAAGAAAATAGCATTAATTTCAAATTTTCTTTAAGATTTTCTTTCTTTGAGGATGATAGTCCTTCTTGATTAATTAAAATTTGATTCATTTCATTATTTTCTAACAATAAATTGGAAAGTTCTTTACTTATTTGATGATTTTCTTTATTTAAGTTACTTATCAAGTATCCAGTATATCCAAGACTAATTATTAATACCAATATAATAAGAGTCGAATAATTTTTCTTGTTTGAATTCAATTCTGACATTTTAATTTATTGTTATATTAAGTTTGATTAACTCATTTTCTAATTTTTTACAAAGTTAACATATCTTGATTAAAGAATTCATTCAACTTATTTATCCGAATTTTTGTTCTGGGTGTCAATCACAATTACAATTTTCAGAGAAAGCCATCTGTTTATCTTGTATGGTAGAGTTAAGAAACCATTCTATTGTATCTTCTAAGGTTGCTTTTGGACGTTATATTCTTGAGCAAGAATATTTTTTATTTAAAAATTTTAAAAATAAGTTATTAAAGAATATGATTTATGAAATAAAATACAAAGGCAATAAATCGTCAGCTTATATTTTAGGAGTTGAATTAGGACACTTGATCAAAAGTTCATTTTCTAATTTTGATTTAATTATTCCTATCCCAGTAAGTAAAGCTAAAAGACAAATAAGAGGATTTAACCAATGTGAATTAATTGCTGAAGGGGTTTCAGAAGTCTTAAATCTTCCAATCTTTTCTGATTTTTTCAGGAGAAATAATAATTTAACTTCTCAAGTGAATAGTAGTCGTTACCAAAGATGGTTGAATGTTGAGAACCAATACAAAACATTGACCCAACTGCCTAAAAATAGTAAAGTTTTGATAATTGACGATGTTGTCACATCAGGTGCTACAATCAGTAGTTGTGTAAAGGCAATTCTTCAAAAAAAATCTCCTATCACTATTTCGATAGCTGCATTAGCAGGAAATAAAATTACTTAGATTCTTTTGTAGGGCTTTCTACAGAGGCCTCAATTTCTACACTTTCAAGCTGTCCATCTTTGAAAGGACCTTCATAAGTTGCACGTTCTTTAATCCATCGGTATTTTCCAATACCGTTTGTAAGACCTTCTTTCCAATGACCATCATAAGTATTTCCATTTTTCCAAGTATACTTGCCTATTCCATCCCTTTTTCCAGCAATAAAATTACCTTTGTATTTATCGCCATTTTCATAATTAAAGTCACCAAATCCGTGAGGTTTGCCGTCAACCCAGTAACCATCATAGGCGCTTCCATTTTCCCATTTAAATGTTCCATGACCACGATGACAATTTCCTTTGATGCATTGTGAATAGGAACTTAATGTAATTATTGAAAAGAAAAAAACAGTAAATATATTTTTCATGATACTCTATTTGTCGCAAAGTTAGTAAAATAATAAAAAACATACTAATATTCAGAAATATGTAGAATCTTTTTATTTTCTGAGAATGTTGTTTGCAAAAGATAAATTTTCTTTTTTTAATTTTCTCACGTAACGTTTTATATCAACAGATGAATTAAAATTTTTGTTGTTAAAAATAGCATCTAAAAATTCGTTAATTAATAAAGGGGCCATTAAAACGGCTTTACTCCCCATCCCATTTATTATATATAAATTTTTTACTATAGGATGCTCCCCAATTAAAGGCTTCCTGTCCAAAGTTGTTGGTCTGAATCCGTATTTTTGATTTCGTAAATCTAAATATTTAACATCTATAATTTTACTTAATTTATTTATAAGTTCTTCCCTAGCTTTCAAAGTTACTTGAGGTTCTTTATCTAGATGATTATAGGTTGATCCTATTGTAAATAAATTATTTTTTTTTGGTAAAGAAAAAACTCCAGCGTTTAAAATATAATCGGGAAGATGGGTAGATTTAACTTCTAATAATTCCCCTTTATTTGGAATAATGGGCAAGTAATTAAAAAGTAGATTTTCCATAGCATTAACGCCCTGACAAAGCACTATTTTTTTATAAGGATTATTTTCAAAATAAAATAGTTCATTTTTTATCTTCAGTTTTTCTGGATTAAATTTTTTATTGATGAAGTTTTGACCATATTTGTTTTTAAAGAAATCCAAAAAACTATTTACTTTAACCTTACTAGCTTTTTTAAGTAGTCCAGTTCCAAAGGAATTTTTAAATTCCACATATTTAGAATCATAGTCAATTAAGTCTTTATAATTAAAGTCAGATGATTTTCCTATCCAGTTATTTTGCTCTTCAAATGAGCTAAAAACCCTTCTTAAAGTATAATTTTCATAAAAATTAGTATTGTTTTTTAACTCTAAACTTTTGTAAAATTGATTGCTAAATTCAAAAAATTCTTTTCCTCTCCAAGCTATTGATCCCCTTTTAAGAGCTAAAGGATGCATAATACCTGCTGCTACTTTTGAACTAGTATGGTCAGAATTCAAATTTATAATTTTAAATTTTTTCTTTCTCGCCTCTAACTCAATTGCTAGTACAGAACCTGTAATTCCCTGTCCTACGATTAAAAAATCATATTCCATCTAAGTGCTCAAGTCTTTAAAAAAAATAGCTAACCCAAAAAAGATTAATAAACAACCAATTAAAATTCCAATTATTGATAGAGTATTTTTATTTATTTTTTCTTTCAGTTTGCTTGAAAAGTAAATTTTTAACACATCTACTACGAATAATGTAGAAAGGGTAATTCCAAAAAATGTGAAAAGCTTGATATCTGATAATTTAAGCTCGTTAGTAGCGTATGTACAAGCCGCAATCCAAAACATTAAAACTCCAGGATTGATTGCGTTTAATCCTAGACCTTTTATAAATAAATTTAACGGATAGATAATTCTATTAGAATCGTCGCCTTCAACCTCCTTAAGTTCAGACAAACTAAAATCATCCTTTTTTAAATAATTTTTTCTAATTGAAAACCCCCCTAAAATAATAAAAACTAAACCAGCTATATATTGTACAAAAGTGTTGGTAGTTAACCAAAAGTTAATTTTCTCAGCAATAAAAAAGGCTGATAATAAATAAATGGCATCACTTGAAAGTATTCCTAAATCTAGAAATACTGCAGCCTTAAATCCTTTTTTTATGCTAGTTTCAATTAAAATAAAAAAAGCTGGACCGAGCATAAAACTAATGATAATTCCGAATAAAATCCCCTTTTGAATTAAAACCATAGGCTTAAAAATTTTCGATCAAAAAAAAACCGCTCAAGAGCGGTTTTAAATTGAAATAAAAAATGTCCTAGTTAACCTTTTACAAAAGGAAGACCAGTTTTAGGACTTTCAACTATGTGGCTTCCTGCTGGTACGTCGCATACTGAACATTTATTACCTTTTTTGGTTTTCGTTCTTTCATCTTTACAGAAGTAATATATAGTCTGATTTCTTCCACCTCTAAGAACTACATCTTGTGTGTGTAAATAGTAAGTAGTTCCTTTACTATTTTTGTGTGAATAACCCATTTTGATAAATTTATATAATTAATAACTAAGTGAATATATTAAAAAATATGCTTAATTACTATGTAAACACCTATTTTTTTAAAATAATCTTACAGGGGGAATCTTATTAAAACAACCTTTGACGTCATAACGACGTAATTAATTAATAAATATTAAGAAAAAATAATCAAAATATAGTAATTTTTTTTTAGCCCTTATAAATCATATTTGCTACTGTATATTTAAAATATTTATATGTAATCAAAGGATATAATTTTGTTTATAATAAAGTAATACTATAACTAAATAGAATTGGTGGTTAGGGGATAAAACTTTTCTTATATAAAAAATTTAAAGGGCCCTTACTTTAAGATTATTCTTGATAGATTAGTTTCAAAATTATTTTAATATGCTTGGTCCTCCTGCTTTTTCAAATAAAAAAGATATCCTAGTTACTTTTTCTATGTATTCCATTACCTTGGGGTTCATTTTATTATAAAGTTCTTGAACCATTTCAAAACTTTTCATGTGAAGAGCTGTAGGTCCATAGGTATTGGAATACCATCCGCCTCTAGCACTTGATAATCGTTCATTAATTGTTAAAAAATCTTTCTCCCCAACTTCTTTTCTAGTTGCACTACCGCCAATTGCGCTATTTAATTCATGCATAGTATTTAATAGTGTATAGATATCTTTTGTTAATTCTTGTTTCTTGGTCTTTAAGAATTTTATATTTGACTTCATAGTTTTGACAACGTTATTTGCTTTTTCTAGTTCATATTGAGAAGTTCTTAATTTAGCTGTGAAGTCAGCTAGAGATTTATAATAACTATCATGTTCATTTTCAAGTGGATTTTTAAGAGTGTTAGATCTTAAACGCTCTACTTTAAGTGAAACGGGACCTGCTAATAAAGTAAGTACGGTTCCTTGTCTTTTATAAATTTTTACTTTGTAAATTCCTGGGGGTACTTCTTTGTACATAGCCCCACTATATCTCCAACTTTTCTCGCCTTTGTCACTAGCCTTAACAACAGTAGTATTAAAAGTACTTAAGTCCCAATTAGCTCTGTTAAGCCCTTTTTTTAAAGGCTTTATAATTTGTTTTACTACTTCACCTTCTAAATTGGTTATTTCTATTAAAACTTCTGGTTTGTCATCAATTTTTTCTTTATCTAACACCTCCCACCCTTTAAAAGGAATATCCTCTTTTTTGGATTGATACTTTTTAATGGTCATCAAAACTTTCTTTATAGTTTTATCATCCATTTTTGTTTTGGATTTTATTTCACTTATTTCAGCTTCAAGGATATTTTTAAAATTATACCCAGCCTCTCTAATTTTTTCCAAAATATTATCGTCTATCCCAGCTGAATTTTCTTTTTCAATACGTTTTTGAGCTAATGTTTTATAACCCTCTTTAATGTAATAACTTATAATTGTGCCGTATTTTGGGTTTTCTGTTTTGAATGATGCAGAGCCATCACTGCTAGTTCCTCCTATTTCAGGAGTGTATTGAAGTGCTTTTCTGGGCTCAAATAATACCGCTTCTTGATTAAGTGAATCTTCTGTAAAGTTTCTAATAGGACTGTAGTCATCTAGTATGTAAAAACTTCTTCCAAAAGTAGCTATTACCAAATCATTTTCTCGTCTTTGTATAGTCAAATCCCTTACTGGAATTGTAGGCAATCCATTTGAAAATTTATGCCATTTTTCGCCTTGGTTAAGGCTAACATATACCCCATACTCAGTACCAAGAAAAAGTAAATTTGGTGTTTCATGGTCTTGAATAATTCGCCAAACTAAGGTGTTTTTGGGTAATCCATTGGTAATTTTTTTCCATGTTTTACCGCCGTCTGTTGTTTTAAATAAGTAAGGTTGATAATCTCCAAATTTATGATTATCTAAACAGATATAAGCTTTTTTAGAATCAAAAAAGTCTGTTTTTATATCGTTTACAAATGCAGAAGCGGGTGTTTTTGGTAATTGATCAACAGTCATTTTATCCCACTGTAGTCCTCCATCTTTGGTAGATTGAATAATACCATCATCTGTTCCAATATAGATAATATTGGAATCTAGTTTTGATTCGGAAATGGATGTAATAGTATTATAAGTAGACATGGCGTAAACATCCCAAGCATTATCAATACTTTGGATTCTTCCCATTATAGGTAGTGAAAATCGTTCCTCGTCTTTGGTTAAATCTTTAGAAATGGGTGTCCAATTATCTCCACGATTATTAGATTTCCAAACTCGCTGTGATGCAAAATAAATAGTTTTAGGATTGTGATGACTCACTAGTATAGGAGAGTCCCAATTGAAACGTTCGTAAGACTCATCAATTCCCTCTTGAGGTCTAATGCTCACCACCTCTCCAGAACTTCTATCAATTCGATTTAAATATCCTTCCTGTGATTGAGCATATACAATATTGGGATTATTAGGCTCAGTTGCTGGCTGATAGCCATCACCACCTAGTAAAACAAACCAATCTGCGTTTGATATACCATCTCTTCTAAAAGTTCTTGAAGGACCTCCTTGGGTATTATTGTCTTGTGTTCCCCCAAAAATATTGTAAAAAGGAGTTGCATCATCTACTGCAAGTTTATAAAATTGAGTGATGGGTAAATTACCGACAAACTTCCAATTTTTAGTATCATCAAATGTTTCATAAATACCTCCATCGGTACCAACTAAAATATAATTGGGATCATTTTTTTTAAACACCATAGCATGATTATCAGAGTGCTTTCTAATTTCTTTCATGGTAGAAAATGTTTTACCTCCATTTTCAGAAACTAAAACTCTAACATTCATAAGATAAATTTTATCAAACTTATGTGGTGAAGCAACTAGTTCTTGATAATAATGGGGTCCTGTTCCAGCTGATACAGTTTCTGACATTTTTTCCCAACTTCCTCCAGAGTTTGCAGATCGATATACGGCTCCTTTTCTTCTTTCTGTTTCCACTGCAGCATATACTATATCGGGATTCATTGGGGAAATGGCCAGTCCAATTTTTCCCATATTTGAAGATGGAAGTCCTTTGTTAATTTTATTCCAATTTTCCCCACCGTCCATACTTTTATATATAGATGTTCCAGGACCACCACCAATATAAGAAGCAACATTCCTATGACGTTGCCAACTTGCACAATATAATATATCTGGATTTCTTGGATCAATAATTATATCAGTTACTCCAGTCCATTCATTAATTTTTAATGTATTTTTCCATGAATTACCTCCATCTACCGATTTAAATAGACCTCTATCTCCTCCCGAACTCCACAACGGTCCTTGAGAAGCCGCCCATATAATATTTGAATTTTTTGGGTGAATAATTATTTTAGACAAATGTTCAGAATTTTTTAAACCTTTATTTTTCCATGTCCTCCCCCCATCTATACTTTGATAAATTCCATGCCCAATTCCAACATGTCTTCCACCCACATTTTCTCCTGTACCCAACCAAATAGATTGGTTATTATTGGGATCAATAGAAATACACCCTGTTGAATAAAAGGGCATTTTTTCTGTTAAACAAGACCATGTAGTTCCAGCATTAGTTGTCTTCCATGCTCCCCCAGATCCTACTGCAACATACCAAGTATTTTGATTTTTTGGATCAATAGATATATCAGCAATTCTACCAGACATAAATGCTGGGCCAACACTTCTAAACTTAAACCCTTTCAGAGCTGTTTCAATAAATGGAGTTTTGTTTTTTTCTTGGGAAAATATGTTTGTAATTAGACTAAAAGTTAGAGCTAAGACTATGATTTTACAGATTTTCATAATAGATAATTATTTATACAATTCTAAAAGTAAAAAAAAAAAAATGAGGATATAAAATTGAATAATTTAAAAAGCTAATAACTTCTTTGTAATATTCTAAGAAATTAAAAAAAGGGTGAAACAAATAGTACCCTATCTTTCAATTTAGATGAATTTATAAATAATTAACTATATCTTTCGGGAAATATTAAATAAATTTTTTTACTATGAATTCTACAAATGCAAATATTATAAATTCTGTTTGTTTGATTGTTATGGGTTTGTGGGGATACTTTGAAGTTTCTTCTCCAACTGCCCTCATACCTGTTGGTTTTGGAACTGTTTTAATTTTGTGTACTCCGGGTGTTAAAAAGCAAAATAAGGTAATAGCGCACGTTGCTGTTCTACTAACTCTAGTTATTTTACTTGCTTTAGCTGGAATGAGGCTACCTAAATCAATAGAAAAAGGAGGCTTGGGTTTGGTAAGAGTTTTTTCAATGATTGGAACTTCTGTTTTATCAATGGTTTATTTCGTAAGAAGCTTTATAGCAGCCAGAAAAGCTAGAGAGAATAGCCCATCTTAAAGTAATCTAACTTATTTATGGAGAAAGCTGTTTTAGTAGGAATTCATTATTCTTCGCAAACAAAAGCCCAAACCAAAGAGTTTTTAGATGAATTAGCTTTTTTAGCTACTACTTCTGGAGCTAAGACCCTTGCTCGATTTACCCAATCTATGAATGTTCCTCATACCACCACTTTTGTGGGTAAGGGAAAGTTAAATGAAATCACTCATTATATAAAAGATAACGAGATAGATCTAGCTGTTTTTGATGATGATTTAACACCTTCTCAATTAAGAAACATTGAAAAACAATTGTGTTGTAAAATATTAGATAGAAGCAATTTAATTTTAGATATTTTTGCAAGTAGAGCAAGAACAGCTCATGCAAAAACTCAAGTAGAATTAGCTCAATATCAATATTTATTACCTCGATTAACTAGAATGTGGACACATTTAGAAAGACAAAAAGGAGGTATTGGAATGAGGGGACCCGGGGAAACTCAAATTGAAACTGACCGAAGAATTATTAACCAAAAAATAAGCAATTTAAAACAAAAGCTGATTAAAATAGATAAGCAAAAATCTGCTCAAAGGAATAACAGAGGCAATATGGTTAAAGTTGCCTTAGTTGGCTATACCAATGTAGGTAAATCTACACTCATGAATATTATTAGTAAATCGAATGTGTTTGCAGAAAATAAGCTTTTTGCTACCCTAGATACCACCGTTAGAAAAGTAGTGGTGGATCAAATTCCTTTTCTTTTAAGCGACACAGTGGGATTTATTAGAAAATTACCTCATCAACTTATTGAGTCTTTCAAATCTACATTAGATGAAGTTAGAGATGCAGATATTTTAATTCATGTGGTAGATATTTCTCATTCTTTTTATCAAGACCAAATGAATGCAGTAAATGAAACTTTAAAGGAACTATTAAAAATACCAAAATTTACAATTCTTTGTTTTAATAAAATTGATTTAATTAGCCAACAAGAGCTTTCATCCCTTAAAGAGTTTTGGGCAAATAAAGATCAGCATGTTGTTTTTATCTCAGCCAAAAAAACAACAAACTTAAACTATTTAAAAAAAGAACTTTTTAACCAAGTTAGAGACATTCATTATACAAGATTTCCTTTTAACAAAACCCAAATTTATTATTAGAGTCTTTTTTATTATCTTCAAACCAGATGGCAAAAGTATTAGTTATAGGATCTTCTGGACAAATAGGAGTAGAGCTAATTGAACAACTTGCTAAAATACATGGATCAAGTAAAATTATTGCTTCTGATATAAACTTAAATTTAAATCGAAACCTTCAAGGAGTAACCTACCTTAAACTTGATGTTTTAGATAAAATAAAATTATTGGAGGTTATAAAAAAGTATGATATTTCTGAAGTTTATTTATTAGCAGCATTACTTTCAGCAGTTGCAGAAAGAAATATTCAGCTTGCTTGGGATTTAAATATGAAAGGGCTTTTCCATATTTTGGATTTAGCCAAAGAAAAATATATTAAAAAAATATTTTGGCCAAGTTCTATTGCTGTTTTTGGGCCAACTAGTCCTAAATTAAACACTCCACAAACAACAATTTTAGAGCCTTCTACAGTTTATGGGATTAGTAAAATGTCGGGGGAGAGGTGGTGTGAATATTATTTTTTGAAATACGGTGTTGATGTGAGGAGTTTAAGATACCCAGGAATTATTAGTTATAAATCACCGCCTGGTGGAGGAACAACAGATTACGCAATAGAAATTTTTCACTCAGCTATTAAAAAAGGAAGATATGAATGTTTCATTGATAAAGATATTGAATTACCTATGATATACATGGACGATGCTATAAGAGCAACGTTAGAGCTAATGAATTACGAACGAAAAAAATTATCAGTAAATTCAAGCTATAATATATCCGGTATTAGTTTTACTCCCAAAGAAATTGCTTCTAGTATTAAAAGAACTTACCCAAATTTTTCGATTTCTTATAAGCCAGATTTCAGAAATGAAATAGCCTTATCTTGGCCTTCATCAATAGATGATTCATACGCTAGAAAAGATTGGAACTGGTCTCATCAATATAATCTTGAGAAAATTACTTCCCAAATGTTAGAGGGAATTTCTAACTCAGAGGCTTAAATTTTTTGAATATTTTCAAAAGCTTCTTTTGCTTTATTAAAGTTTTTATGCTTTAAGGATTTTCTAAACCTCCAAGCCCCTTTTAGTTTAATAAATTGTATCCAATATTTGAGATTTATTTTCGCAAAAACAGGCAATAAAATAGCACTTAAAATAAAAAACTTCCATCCATAAAAAACTAAGTTAAGAAGTAAAATCATTGACCAATAACCAATAAAAAGTATTACTCCTAATGCTTGTTTTAAAGATCCATGAAAATGTTTATCCTTAATATTTTTTTCAACGAACCATACAGGGATTTTGTAAGGAAAATAATTCGTTGTCAAAAGGATTAAATGAAAAGGAAGAAATAAACACATTAAAAAACTTGTTAGATAAAACTTAAATAAAGACATTGGCGGTTTACTAAAGAGGTACGCCCTTATTTTATGATTTTCAACAAAAGATTTAAGAAGTTTAGCATCGGATATAATTTTTTTATAATTCTTTAAATCGGTGTTTTTCAAAGATTTTAAATTGGATAATTTATTCTTTCGTTCTTTAAATTTTTCTATTATATTTTTACTTTTTAAAGGAACTCTATGTAATAAATAATATATTTCCTCATAATTTTCCTGGTCATTAATATCCAATAAGAGGTCTTTTAACAGTTCACTTACTTTATTGGTTAATTTATTTATGGTTTCAGCATTGTTGTTAATAAATTCATGATAATATTTTTTAACATCAATAGGCTCACCAACATTTAATAAGATATCTGCATTCATGCTAAAATGATTTTCATAATCAATTCCCAAAGGAACAATATATAGAGATGTATTTTCTCCATGTCTAGATAAGGTCCCTAATGCAATTCTCGAAATACCTTTTTTTAATGATCTTAAGTGTTTCTTGAAATTATGATTCCCTTCAGGAAATATGACCAAATGGCCTTTATTTTTTAAAATGTCATGACACTCTTCAAAAGTTCTTTGATTTTTTGAAATTGTATCAACCCCATCCCTTTTTCTGTAAATAGGGAGCATGTAAAGTTGTCTAAGTATTTTCTCAGCAAATTTATTTTTGAAAATATCTGCTCTTGCTAAAAAATGTATAGGATTATTAGTTTGTCCTGCTACAGCTATAGGATCTAAAAATGCATTTTGATGATTTATTGCATAAATTATCCCAGCATTTTTTGGTATTTTTTCTTTTCCTAAATACATGAAATTTCTATAATAAGTTCTGGCCCCTGTTATTACAATAGAGAATCCAATTTTATAGGCTAAGTGCCATCCTTTAAACCAATATCCTACCCAAAATTTTCGCATACTATCTTAAAGAAGCATTGAATTCTTTTATTAATATTGTTTGAATTTTGTTCATGATTTCGTCAACTTCCAAATCCTTAAGGGTTCTTTCCGGATGCAAAAACACGAATCTAAAGCCATAAGATTTTTTTCCTTTCAATTGCTTATTTCTGTATATATCAAATAAAGAAATGGATTTTAGAATAGTGCTATTAATATTCCTTATTGATTTCATCATTTCATTCATACTTACTTCTTCCTCAATCAAGATAGAAAGATCTCTGTAGGATTTTTGAAATTTATTTACGGCCTTAATTTTGTTTTTAAATTGATTGGAAGATTTAATAAATGGATCAATTTTTATTACTGCTAAATAGCAGGTCTCTTTAAATCCTAAAATATTTAAAATATCTTTTCTGATTAACCCAATTGTAGCAAGAACTTCTTGGCCATTTTTAATTAAAATTCCTTCTTGAAAATAGGAATCTTTTGAAATGAGTTCCTGATAATAAACTATCCCAAACAGTTTAAAAATGCTTTCTACAATTCCTTTAATTTGAAAAAAAGTAGAGGGTGATTTACCATTGTACCAATGCTCATTATTTTGCAACCCACTTATAGTAATTACAAGTTCATTACATTCTATATATTTTTCATCCTGCACCTTGTATGTTCTTCCCCATTCAAAAAATTTATTATTTGGACTGCCATTAAAATGATTAAACTTTAAAATCTCCAATGCTCCAAAAATTAACGATGTTCTTAGCTTAGAAGTATCTTTGCTGAGCGGATTTAAAAGTTGAATAGAATTTTTATCCACTCCAAATGATTCTTTACTTAACGAATTATTCATCATTTCCATAAATCCAAGACTTACAAGATGATTACTTATTTTTTGTTCTAGAGAATGTCGACTTTTAAAAGTCGTTAAAGAAGGAGAACTATTAATTTTATTTGGAATGTCAATATTGTTATATCCATAAATTCTCATTATTTCTTCTGTAATATCTATTTCTCTTTGAACATCAGCTCTGTAATTAGGTACTGTTATTTGAGCCGAATTTACGCCTGTCTTTTCAGTTTGAATTTCAAGAAGATTTAAAATTTTAGTAATTTCTTTATTCTGAATACTAAATCCACCAGTTTTTCTAATATTATCAAAATTTATTTGGAAGGTGTAATCACTTTGTTTGTTAGGAAAATTATCATAAAATTCTGAGGCTATCACCCCATTACATACATCAACAACTAGTTCACTCGCTTCATAAAGAGCTGGCATCACCATCTTGCAGTCAACTCCTCTTTCATATCTAAATGATGCATCAGTATTAAGACCATGACGCTTAGCAGTTTTTCTTACAGAAACAGGATTAAATACAGCACTTTCAATGAAAATATTTTTAGTTTTTTCTGTAACACCAGAATTTTCACCTCCAAATACCCCTCCAATACACATTTCTTGGTCTTTATTACATATCATAATGTCGTTTTCGTTCAGTTTCCGTTCTACACTGTCTAGAGTGGTGAATAAAGTGTCTTTTTTTGGTGTTTTTATATGAACTATTTTTCCATTTATTTTATCATAATCAAACGCATGAAGAGGTTGTCCATAATTATGTAAAACATAATTTGTGATATCTACTACATTATTTATAGGTTTTAAACCTATGGATTCTAACTTTTCTTTAAGCCAATTAGGACTTGGTCTAACATTTACGTTTTTAATAATTACTCCAGAATACCTGTAACATTGTTTAGGATTATCAATTTGTATATTAATAGATTCTTCAACTTTAAGATCTAATTTCTTATAAATTGGAAGTTTTTTTAGTTGGGTATTTTGATTGATTATTTTTTTAAACTTAAGTGCAACTAGCAAGTCTCTGGCCACGCCATAGTGACTCATTGCATCTGCTCGATTAGGAGTTAATCCAATTTCAAAAATAGTATCTATTCTAACGTCAAAATAATTTTTAACGTCAGATCCAATTTTGGAAGAACTATTTAATATAACAACCCCTTTGTGATTATCTCCTAATCCAACTTCATCTTCTGCACAAATCATTCCAAAGGACTCTTGACCTCTAATTTTTGCTTTTTTTATTTTAATTGATTCTCCTTTTTTTGGATAAATGGTAACTCCTGGCTTTGCTATGATTACTTTTTGATTTTTCTCAATGTTAGTAGCTCCGCATATTATTGTATAATTCTCAATCTCTCCTATGTCGACTTTAGTTATACTAAGTCTATCAGCATTGGGATGTTTTTCTATACTTAAAATTTCACCTACTATAAGTCCTGAAAGACTTCCTTTAATATTTTCATAAGTTTCTGTTCTTTCTACTTCTAAACCAATATCAGTTAGTATATCAGCTGTAGAAATAGGATCTAAATTAAAATCTAAATGTTCTTTAAGCCAGCTGTAAGATATTTTCATTAAAATTCCAATTTATAGATGTAAAAATAAGTGCTTTTATTATCTGACAAAAAATAACTGCTATAATTTGTTTGTAGATAGATACAACAATTGTTTTAAATAATGTTTGATAATGTAAAATTTTTATATTTTTGGCGTCTCTAAGTTGGTGCCTTAGCTCAGTTGGTAGAGCAATGGACTGAAAATCCATGTGTCCCTGGTTCGATTCCTGGAGGCACCACTTTTTTACTCTAATTTGAAACTTTTTATTTCCTGTTATTATAAAATTCCATTCCTTTGGTTGCTACATAATTTTGGTCAAAAAGAGTGGCATTTTCCCAATGTGAACCATTTCCCCACAAAGTATTACAGTTGGTTGAAACCCATGCAGACTCCCAATATACCAGTCCTGAACCACCTGAATTAGAAATAATTTCTTTAAGCCTTAAGAGATAATCTAACTGCCCTTGTTGAGTAGCATTATAATTTACTAGAAGAGACTGGTTCCCTAAAATATTATTAGCGCTATCATAATTATTTAAGGTATAAGGATACGCAGTTTCTACAATCATAAGCTTTTTATTATATTGGGTTCTTAGATCGTAAAGAACTTCTTCAAGATTAGAAAAGTCATATTGAGACCATTGGGGATAATAAGATAACCCAATCCAGTCAAAATCTACTACCCCATTATTGGTAGCATCATTAAACCACCATAACCCATTTTCTGGTTGCGCTATGTGAAGCATTATTTCGATATTTTTTGTATGGGTTTGACAGTAATTTCTTACTGCTTCAATCCCTTTATTTAGTAATAAAGCATTTCTAGTCCAATTAATAGGCCATACTAGATTCCCTTTTTGTAAAATCATTGGATTTATCTCATTGCCAATTTGAACTATTTCTGGAAGCAATTGGAGACTATCTAAAATTTGAAGAGTAGTAAATGTATATTGATATAGAATATTTGATAAGGCAGTATCATCTGTTAAATAGCTTTCCCAAGCCTGTGGAATTTCTTGTTGATTTGGATCTGCCCAAGTATCGGAATAATGAAAGTCTAACAATACCTGTAAATTATTATTTTTAGCCCTTTGTATAGTTTTTTTAACATCTTCTAGGTTGGAATAATTAGTCCATGTTGGATTATGCCATAGTCGCACTCTTACTAAATTTGCTCCATGATCTTTAAATATTTTAAAGACATCTAATTCTTCATTTTGTGAATTTTTATAATAGGCACCACAATCTTCCATTTCATTTACATAAGATAAATCTGCTCCCAAATAGAATTCATTTGTGACCTGATTAACAGAAGAGTTTTCAGGTGTTTTTTTACATGAAAAAATGTAGACAATTATTGTAAAGAATATTAAATTTCTGATATTCAACTTATAAATAATAGAATTAAACAATTATCATTACTAGTTTCAAATAAAAATACAATTAAATTTGTCTTATTGTGGTAGAATCTTTTAGGAAAAACAAAACCTTATTTATTTTTTACTTATTAATTACTTATGTCATCTTGCAATTTTTGTGGTGGGGATATCATATTTCTTCATTAACAGAACAACTCAATAGTAATGAAGATTATATTTCTAGAAGATTGACTATGATTGCTGGTGAAGGAACTGTTTTTATAATTATTATTTGTCTAGGGGCTTTTTACGTAATAAGATCTTATTACAAAGAAATAAATTTAGCTATAAAAGAAAAGAATTTTGCACTTTCTGTTACCCATGAGTTAAAAACACCCATTGCATCATCAAAATTATTTGCAGAAACATTATTACAAAGAAAAGGACTAGAGCCCAGCCAGATTACATCAAGTCTTGAAAAAATCATACAAGAACAGAACCGACTAAATGAGTTAGTGGAAAAAATATTATTAGTGAGTACCCTCGATGAAATGCATAATGACATGCATTTAAAACCTATTTCAATTCACCTATTAATTGATCAAATTATTGAAAACACTTCAAATTCGCATAAATTAATAAATTCTATTCCAAAAGATCTTATAGTTAATGGGGATGACTTTTACTTCATCTCATTATTTCAAAACCTATTAGACAATGCTCAAAAATACTCACCTGATGGTTCGGAGATTAATTTTTATTTAAAAGAAAACCCAATTAAAAACATCATATGCATCTCTGACCAAGGAATAGGAATTTCCGACAAAGAAAAATCCAAAATTTTTGACCGATTTTACCGAATAGAAGATGAAGAGACTAGAAATTCTAAAGGCACTGGCTTAGGGCTTTTTTTGGTAGACCAAATAATTAAAATACATGGAGGTAAAATATATTGCAAAGACAATTCTCCTAAAGGTGCTATATTCGAAATTCATTTGAAAAAATAATATGGATAAAAAAGCAGCTTTAATTATATTAGATGGGTGGGGCTACGGCTCAAAAGATGATTCCGATGGTATTCATATTTCTAAAACACCTTTTTTTGATTCTTTGGTTAAAACTTATCCTAATGCTCTTTTAAAAACATTTGGTAAAGATGTAGGGTTGCCCACGGGTCAGATGGGTAATTCTGAAGTAGGCCATCTAAATATAGGAGCTGGAAGAGTTATATTTCAAGATTTACTAAGAATAAACAACGCTATTGCAGACGAAAGTTTTTTTTCTAACCCAGAATTATTAAAGTCTATAGAAATTGCTTATAAAAATAATTCCTCCATTCACCTCATGGGGTTAGTTTCAGAAGGGGGCGTTCATTCTTCATTAGAACATTTATTAGCATTGTGTTCTTTGCTAGAAAAGAGTTTTAAGGGCAATGTTTATATTCATGGATTTACAGACGGGAGAGATTGTAGTCCAATCTCTGGGGCTAGTGCTTTCTCTAAATTAGAAAAACATATTCGTAATACTAACATTAAGATATCATCCATTATTGGAAGATATTATGCCATGGATAGAGATCAAAGATGGGAGAGAATTAAGAAAGCGTATGATTTATTAATTCATGCGAAGGGAGATATTGTAAAAGATTGTAAGACAGCATTTGAAGAAAGCTACAATAAGGGAATTACAGATGAGTTTTTGGAGCCAAAAAAGGTTAGCAATCTAGATGGCACAATAAAGAAAGAGGATGTAGTAATATGCTTTAATTTTAGAACTGATAGGTGTAGACAAATCACTACTGCCTTAACTCAGAAAAATTTCCCAAAATTTGAAATGACGACTCAAAATCTAAGTTACTTTACTATGACTAATTATGACAGATCATTTAAAAATATTCAAGTAATTTACGATAAAGAAAATATAACAAACACACTTGGTGAGACAATAAGTCTAAATAACAAGAAGCAATTAAGAATTGCTGAAACTGAAAAATATCCTCACGTGACTTATTTTTTTAGTGGAGGAAGAGAGACTGAGTTCAAGGGGGAATCAAGAATTGTAGTTCCATCACCAAAAGTTCCCACCTATGATTTAAAACCAGAAATGAGTGCCTACGATGTTACTGAACAAGCTATTAACTTCATTAAAGACGAATTACCAGATTTCTTATGTTTAAATTTTGCAAATCCTGATATGGTAGGTCATACTGGAGTCCCAAAAGCTATAATCAAAGCATGTGAAACAGTAGATCAATGTTTAGAGAGAATTATTTCCTGTTTAAAATCTTATAATTATTCATCTGTTGTAATAGCAGACCATGGAAATGCAGACAAGATGAAAAATAAAGATGGATCAATTCATACTGCACATACACTAAATATGGTACCTATAGTAGTAGTTAATAAAGATGTTATTAATGTAAAAAATGGGAGATTAGCAGATGTTGCCCCTACAATTTTAAAATTGATGAGATTAGAAAAACCCCTAGAAATGTCAGGGTCCAGTCTTATTTAAATACTAATTTCTAATGATTTGAACTTGCCCAATTATGCTTTTGGGTTCTTTGCCTTTGGAACTTATATTAATGTCTTTGTAGTTAAACTTTTTTGATTCTGGATTTATAAAATAATAGTAAAGGCCCTCACTCAATTTCTCCCCGCTTAGATAGTGGGTTCCTTCCCAGTCGTTTTGATAATTTTCATTTTCATAAACCATCTCACCCCATCGGTTATAAATTATCAAAGTTGGATCAGGGTACTGCTCTAAATTAATTGGAATAAAAAAGTCGTTTAGTCCATCATTATTGGGTGTGAAAATGTTAATATTTTCTATAGGACATTGAACCCATACTTTACAGCTATCGGAAATTTCTTTATTACAATTGTCAAAGGCTGTAATTGAATAAGTGGTTGTATTAGACGGATTAACATTAATGCTGTCTAACCCTTCTCCACTAGACCAATTAATAGAAATAGGATCTAATCCTCCAGTTAAATTACATTTAAGTGTTGCAATTTCTCCCTGCTGGTCACAAATGTTAACACTATCTATTAGTGATAATTGCATGGGAGTATAATCACTAATATATAATTTAGCAGTAGAAGTATCTAATTGTCCTGAGCACTCTTCATAAATCACAGTTAACACTACCGTTTCTGTTGTCTCGGTAATACTATCTAAAATAGGATTAATAAAAATAGTATCAACTAATTGCCCAGACGGGATTACTAAACTATCAATTAAAAAATCATAATCTAGTCCCATTGTAGCGGTACCACCAAAATTAAATCGAACTGTAAAATCTCCCATTGTATCTGTTCTTTCAAAATTGAAATAAGCAGAATTACACCCTTCGTGTAATAGAGTATCGCTATTAGTAATTCCACTTGAAAGCCCAATAGTACCATTTGAAGAAAAGCTCTCAGCTTCTAAAAAAACCCAAGAATCTAAATTTGCATCTGACCCATCTGCAATGGCAAGACGAATGTGGTAGGTTTCACCACATTGCACTATTGCTTTAGCTTGAAATTTTTGTGTAAATCCGTTACATAATAAAGTTTGAAATACATTGGTATTATTAATGTAATAGTTACTATTTAAAATATTATTAATGGAGCTTATAGTAATAGGCAATGGAGGACTAGAATTGGGGACAGTAGCTATATTTATGGATCCGTTTGGGAATCCAATTGGAGAAGAGTAAGGACCAGTAATCCCGGGTCCTGAGATGAAAAATCCAAAAACATCATTATACTCGCTATTGACCCACTGAAGGTATTCATTTGAACCAAAAATATAGTCAAAAACTAGAGTATCTGAATTAGGAACAAAATCAAATTCAAGTAACGCTACATCAAAAATACCAGACACAGAAAAAGCTTGACCAATTAAACCAGGAACACTATTTGCTACATTTAATAAGTCTGGATCACTGACACTATTAATAGGTGAAGTAATAATTCCGTTGAAATTGGGATCAAGTGCAATAATATTTCCGGTTGACAAAACAACTCCACTATCCATATTTAAGTTGGTATTGATTGCGTTAAAATACCCAATTTGTGTTGGATCTCCTTGAAATGAATGATTACTAGAAACCACCCCTCCTCCAAGAAGAATACTATCAATTAAAATAATAGGACTATTAAATGGGGCAGTATTATTTACATCTATCTGACAAAAAATTTTATCAATAAAAGTGCAAATAAAAAGTAGAAATAGCAGCTTTAATTTCAACTAAAAATTTTAAAATAAATATTGTAAATATACTGATATCAAAAAAGTTTATACATAATTACGTTTTATAAATTAATTTCTACCTTTCTAAACTAATTTATAAATCATTAATAAATGACTCAGGACTATATTCAAAAAAATAAGGATAAATTTTTAGAAGAGTTATTTGAATTCATAAAGATTCCTTCTATTAGTGCCGATTTAAGCTTTAAAAAAGATGTACTTAAAGCAGCTAGCTTTTTAGAACAAAATTTAAAAGAAATAGGAGTAGATAATGTAGAACTCTTTCCAACTGATGGTTATCCTATAGTATATGGAGAGAAGAAAATAGATGTAAATTTACCAACTATTCTTGTTTATGGTCATTACGATGTGCAACCAGCAGATCCATATGAACTTTGGGACTCAGATCCATTCAATCCAATTATAAAACAAACTGATATTCATCCAGATGGAGCTATTTTTGCCAGAGGTGCATGTGATGATAAAGGTCAAATGTTTATGCATGTAAAAGCCTTTGAAGCAATGTATAAGTCCGGCGAACTTTCTTGTAATGTAAAGTTTATGTTTGAAGGAGAGGAAGAAGTAGGATCAAAAAATTTGGAGAAATTTGTTCGTTCCAATGTAGAACTTTTAAAGGCAGACGTAGTATTGGTTTCTGATACTGGCATTATAAATAATGAAACTCCATCGATCTGTGTTGGGTTAAGAGGATTAAGCTATGTTGAGGTTGAAGTTGTTGGGCCAAATCGAGATCTTCATTCAGGACTTTATGGTGGTGCAGTAGGTAACCCGATCAACATTCTTTCAAAGATGATCGCATCTTTACATAATGAAGATGGTAGCATTAATATACCCGGATTTTATTCTAATGTAGTTGAAGTAAGTGAAAAAGATAGGTCAGAAATGGCAAAAGCGCCATTTGATTTAAAAGAATATCAAACTGATTTATCAGTAGATGAAGTTTTTGGAGAAAAAGGATATTCTACTAACGAAAGAAACTCTATACGTCCTTCTCTTGACGTAAATGGTATATGGGGAGGGTATATTGGAGAAGGGGCTAAAACCGTGCTTCCTTCAAAGGCATATGCTAAAATTTCTATGAGATTAGTTCCTAATCAGAGTTCAAAAGAAATTACACAACTTTTTATAAACCATTTTGAAAATATTGCGCCACCGTATGTAAAAGTTAAAATTACGCCTCATCATGGTGGTGAAGGGGTGGTAATTCCGACAAATTTTCCCGCTTTTTTAGCAGCAAAAAAAGCAATGGAAAAAACATTTGGCAAAACACCAATTCCAGTTAGAAGTGGCGGTAGTATTCCAATAGTTCCAATGTTTGAAGAAGTTTTAGGTCTTAAAACAATTTTACTTGGTTTTGGGTTAGATTCTGACGTAATCCATTCCCCCAACGAACATTTTGGGTTGTTCAATTTTTATAAAGGAATAGAGACCATTCCCTATTTTTACCAAAATTTGGCTGATTTAAAGTCAAAATAAAATGAAATTTGTTATTTATGTTGTATCAATTCTGCTTTTATTTTCTTGTAGCATTTATAAACCTATTGAATTTAAGGAATTTAAAGATTATTCCTTTTCTTCAGAAAAAGGATGTAATCCAATTTGTGTAAAATTTAGTTTCTTTAACCCTAACTTTTACAACGTAACAATAAAGTCTGCCAAAATTAAAGCTTATTTAAATAACGACGAATTAGGGTTTTTGAAATTAAATAATCAACCCATTTTTAAAAGTAATCAGGAATCAGTTATGGATCTTTCTATCAATACTGAATCCAAAAATATCCAACCAATCCTCTCTGGATTTTTAAATTATTTTGTAGGTAAAGATGTTAAATTATCCGTGGATGGCTTTATAAAAGTTAAAGCCTTAGGATTCTCAAAAGAAATAAAAATTGATGAATCTTTTCATGTTGAAAGATAAAAAAACAACGTAAAACCTTTACGCACATAAATTAGATCTTAGTATTGTAATAAAAAAAACAACTATGAGAACTAATAACAATTCCCTAAATACTTTTAAGGTAAATTATATAATTTATGAAAAAAATGATACGGCAGTATTACTAGAAGGTATTGCAAAAATAAATAATAAAAAATACCATACCACTTTTCCTGTAGATTTGGTAAGATTCACTTATTTATGCGAAAAAGCCATTGGTTTAAAAAAAACAAATTCAATATGGGATAATTTACTTAAAGTTAATGATCAAGTTTCTGAACTATCACCTAAAGATTTCCTGGGACATCAAATGATCTTTTCTGGAAACGATTCTTATTTAAAATCATATTTATTTAATCAAAAAATAGCATAAATGAAAACTTTAGCAATATCAAATAATATTGAAGTTATACTTCCAAAAATGGGCATAATGACTCATTTAGTAGAACTTACTAGACATGATTATATTTACATCAAAGATCAATTGAAGATTAATGATATTTTATTTATAGAAGAAGATAAAAGTAGATTTTGGGATGAAAATTCTTTAGCAGTATTTTATAAGGATTTTAAATTAGGGTATTTAAACAGTTCAATAAATAAAGTCGTCCATAAAATGATTAATAAATACGGTTTTGTTAAGGTAATCTTAAAAAATAAACCTCTTGGGAGAAACCCCTTTGAAGGGATTGATGTTTTAATACAAATTGGATAATTATTTAGATAACCAGAGGCTGGGGTTTACGGTATCCATTCCGCTTGACAATATTCGCCATATTTCAAAATGTGATTCAGAAATACCAGATTCTTTAGCTAATAATTTTCCAAGGGTTTCCTTTCGCTTTACTATATCTCCCTTCTTAACATAAACTTCCTGTAAGTTGGCATAGACTGTTCTATATTCCCCATGACTAACCATAACCACTCTACCAGCTCCGGGAATAATTAATACACTAGTAACTTTGCCTTCAAATACAGATCTAACGTTAGCATTTTTTGAAGTTGTTATATCAATTCCATTATTATCAACAAACGCAGTTGAAACAACGTGGTGTTGATGCCTTCCATATTTACTAGTTATTTCCCCTCTTTCTACAGGCCATATTAATTTGCCTTTATTTTTATTAAAGCTTTTCGACATTGCAAGTCCTTCTGGAGTTAAAGAAAATTTTGCTTTTTTCAGCTTTTCTAAAGCCCTTATTTCATCTTCAATAGCTTTTTTAACTGCTTTAGCAATTTCTCTTCTTTCAGCATTATTTTTTTCAAGCTCTTCAGCTAATTTATTTTCATTTCTTTTAATTTTCTCGAGAGAAATCAATTGAGAGTTTTTATCAGTTAAGTAATTTAATTTTTCTTTTTCTTTGATTTCTAGTAAATCCTTTTTGTTTTTGATTTCCTCATTTAATTCCTCTTTTGAAAGTGCCAGGGCTTCCTGAGTTTTTTTTATTCTATCTATTTGCTTTAATCGATAATCTTTATAGTGTTGAATATATTTCATCCTATGAAAAGCCTCAGAAAATGTTGAAGCAGAAATAATATATAGAAATTTATAATTAGGATCCCTGTTTTTGAAAGCGTATAAAAGCATTTTTTTATACTCTTCCTTTAATATTTTATTGGTATTTTTTAAAGAATTTACTTGTCTATTTATTTCTTGAATTTTTTCATCCATTTTCCTAAGCTGAAAATTATAATTATCAATAAGTTTTTGCCGATACCTGATTTGTCTGTTTACAATATTAATCTCACTTAGTGTTAATTTTTTTGTTGCTCTTGTTTGATTAATAAGAACTTTAGTGTTTTCTATCTTCTCAAGAAGAATTTTTTCCTGCTTTTTGAGTAATTCACTTTTTTTTTGACTTAAAAAAGATGGAAGGTTAAAAAAACTTAATAGTACTATGAATATGTAGATTAGTTGTTTATTCATTTTCTTGAAATGACTTATAATCTTTAAAAGTGCGGATAAATGGAAATTTTTGAGGTTGATCTAATTTAATACTTTTAAAATTCATAGAGATGAAATATTCTATATCATTATTACTAATGATAAGTTGGATATTTGTTGGCAGATTATAAATCGAAAATTTTTTCCAGTTGTTATAGAAAATATTAATTTCTGAATTATTTTCTGGATAAATTATATTGATTCTATTGCAATAATAGTTAATTGGGTCAATCCATGACTCATAGATGTAAGTTGTATTTTTACTTGCTTTCTTATTGGTTATTTTTTTTGTCTTTTTTGGGAAATGGGTTTGCAAGTGGTAGTTGTTTTCAAGGAATTGTAATTTGAACTTATGATCAACATACCTTAAATAAGATCCTCCGTTTATAAGTTCCTCAATTAAGTTATAGCTTAATGAAATTCCAGTTAAATTAATAAAATTCTTAGTAGGTCCATCAAAAAATATTTTATCTGGATATTCGATAGTCATTTTTATAGAATCTTTTTTCAATAGGGTTCTAAATATTTTTTTTTTAAACTTTGAAATATTTATCCATACAGCACTATCAATCTTAGATCGTAAATTAATTTCCATTTCTTGCACTCCATCATCATTAATTTTCACACTTACATTTCCTCTAATTTTCATCCATTGAGGATATATTTCATGAGCTTTTATGGAATCTAAAAGTTTTTTTTCATTCAGCACCTTGATATTCCGACTGGGATCTAAATTTTTCAAAGACGAGCAAGACACGCATAAAATAAATCCATATATTATTTTATTTAATAAACTTATTCGCATTAATTTTTTGAATTAATTGGTTAGAATGCTGTCCGGTTTTTTCGGCTTTTTTCCAAAATAACAATGCCCCATCTTTATTTTCAAGTTGGAATAATACATCTCCATAATGTTCAAGAATTTCTCCAGATTGGTCATTGCTATACATTACAGCTTTGAAAAGCTCTTTTTCTGCAAGATTATATTTTCCTTGCTGAAATAAAATCCAACCATAGGTATCTATATAGGTAGCAACATTGGGAAATTTATCAATTACTTTTAAAATTAATTCTTCAGCTCTTTTCAAATTTATTTTTTCTACTGATAAGTAATAACTGTAATTATTTAGAAGAATATAATTATTTGGATTTAAATCAATGCTCTTTTCAAAGTATTCAAAACTAGATTCAATATTTTTATTCTTATAAAATAGATTGCCAATTTCATGATCAAAATCACTTTCTAAAATTTTATCGTCAATCACAAAATCTTTCCCCTTAATAAGAATTTGTACAGCTTCATTTAATTTCCCTAAGTTAGATAAAGCTATCCCAAGTGCTAAATAAGGAAACGGCTGGTTTGGGTGGCTTTCAATTGCATTTTTAGCGTCTTGAACTACGATTTTAAATTTATTTATTGAAAGACAGGAAGAAAGCAGTTGAATCCAAACTTCAATTTCAGAAGGATTATATTTAAGTGATTCTCTTAAATAATAACAAGCAGAATCAACTTTACGACTCATCATATGAAGATTGCCAACAAGTAATAGTACGTCACTGTTTTGAGAATGTTCTAGTAAGAACTTTTTAGAGAGTAAATAGATTTCTTCCACTGAATATGGGCTATTGCTATCATAAGCAATTTGTAAAAGAATTTGTTTTTTCAAGTTTTCATCAACCTCTTTTGAAGTCATAACATGAAGTAATTCTTTATATCCTTGGTTAAATTTTTGTTGCTTATAATAATGTTGAAATAGTGAAAGCCGTACTAAACCGTTGGAGGAATCTATTTGCATCATGTTAGATAATAATTTTAAAGCTTCATCGGGTTTATTAATATTTTCGTAGAATTCAGCCAAAAGTCCAATAGATCTTAAATTATCTGGCTGCTTTTCTATAAATTTTTTAAGTTCTTCAATAGCACTTTTATTTTTCTTTAAATAGACATATATTTTATGTTTTTCAATTGATAGTTCTTCATTAATTCCAATATTTATTTCAATTTTATTTAAAATTTTGATGGCTTTCTTATATTGATTGTTTTCTAAAAGTTCTTCAGTTAATGAAAATAGATAAGAAATTTTATCTGGAGTTTTTTCTGTAAGTTTTAAGAAATATTCTGCACTTTTTTTGTGATTTCCTAGATCTTTATAAAGTAAAGCTAGATTTGCTAAATACCATTCGTTTTCTGAAGAAAGATCAACAGATTTATTTGCATACTCTAAAGCTTTTTCAAGGTTGTTAAGATTTCGGTAAACTCCGGATAATTCATAATTAACTACTCCGCTATTAGGATTGATTTCTAGACATTTTTTATACAAAGAGTCAGCAGAATAAAGATCTCCGCTTATTTTTTCTCCGGTTGCTTGAATAAGAAGCTTTGAAAATAATCTATCATCAAATAACTTGTTTTTTTGAGCTTTTAGATCATAAGCTCCAAACAAGAAAAAAAAACAATACATAAACCAAAAAGTAAATTTCATATTTAATTTTACTTTGTTATTTTTTTCCAGTACTTCCAAATCCACTAGCCCCTCTTTTGCTTATGGATAATTCAGAAGAATTAATAAAAATAGGGGATGAATGTTTTGCTACAACTAATTGAGCTATCCTATCCCCATTATTGATTTTAAATTTTTCATTAGAAAAATTAATTAGAATGATGCCTATATCTCCTCTATAATCTGAATCAATTGTTCCTGGTGAATTCAACACTGAAATTCCATGTTTTAAAGCTAATCCACTTCTAGGTCTGATTTGTGCTTCATAGCCAACAGGTAATTCAATTTTTAACCCTGTAGAAATTAATTTTCTTTCTAAAGGGTATAACCAAATAGATTGACCAATAAAAGCTCTTAAATCTGCACCAGCTGAACCTGTAGTTTCCAATTTTGGAGTCGGATTTCCAGACGAGTTGATAATTTGTATTTTTATTTTTTCCATTAAACTAATTATATTTTTTTCTAAACGGGTTTTCCAATATAACAACAATTAATAAAAAACTAAGTAATAATAAAGTATGGTATCCATACTCTAAAATACTAAGACTTCCAAGTGGTTCTATAGGAATACTGATAATATATATAATTATTCCTGCAGCTAAATAAATAAAGAACTTCCTCAAATCATACGGAACCCAATAATATCTTTGGCCTAGAACAAAACTAAGAGTCATCATAGAACTATAACAAATTAATGTAGCAATAGCAGATGCTTTATATCCATAACTTGGAATAAGTAAAAAGTTTACAATTACCGTTACTACTACACCAAATCCTGAAATATATGCTCCATAGATAGTTTTATCTGATAATTTATACCATATGGATAGACTAGTATAAATTCCTAAACAAATATTGGCTCCTAATAATATAGGGACAACAGTAAGACCTTCCCAATAGTCAGGATTATTGATGAAAAATTTAAAAATTTGTAAATAAAGGGTGATTAATAAAAAAATAAAGATCATCACAATTGTAAAATAGTTCATCACACTTGCCAAGGTTTTCTTAGAAGTTTTATTCTTTCCATCTTTAAAAAAAAAGGGTTCGGAAGCATACCGGAATGCTTGTATAAACATACTTACAATCATTGCAATTTTATAATTTGCACCATAAATTCCATTTTGAGATTGGGCTTTTTCTAATGCCTTTGATGAAGAAGTACCAAGTTCTAAATATTGTTGATATAATATCTCTTTTAGCATAGCTCTATCTAATGTTTCATTAATCACATATGCAAGCCCTACTAAGAGCATTGGGAATGAATATTTTAACATTGCTTTAATAACAGAAAAGTCAAAATTTCCCTTAAAACTCATTTCCTTACTTAAAAATATAAACTTAACAATACTTGAAATTAGATTAGAAATAAATACGTACCCAACTCCAATATCAGGATTATAAAAATTTTCAATTATCCAATTGGTATTTCCATGGTCAAAATTCACTTTACAATAAAAAATAAAAAATAGATTTAAGCTAATATTAACCCCTACATTTAAAAAGTTTATAAGAGCAAATTTTTTAGCTTTTTCTTGAAGTCTTAAATAGGCTAAGGGAATAGCCGAAATTGCATCAAGTCCCACAATTAATCCAAACCAAATTATATATTCCGAATGTTCTGGATATTTAAGTAAATTAGCTATATCTTGAGAAAACAAGCTTACTAATAAAATAAATATACTAGAAGTCGATAAAAGAGAGAATAGAGTATTAGAATATACTTTTTGGAAAATTATTTTTTTATTATTTGAAAACCGGAAAAAGGCCGTTTCCATTCCATAGGTCAAAAGCACTACTAAAAATGCAACATAGGCATACATTTCTGTGATAATTCCGTACTGTTCGTTAGAAAATTGTATTACGTAAAGTGGGGTTAATAAGAAGTTTAGGAATCGACCAATGATACTACTTGATCCATAGATAGCCGTTTGTCCTAATAATTTCTTTATAGAACTCAAAATATTAAAATTTTGGTTTTCTCTTTTCTAAAAAAGCATTAGTTCCTTCTATAAACTCTTCACTCTCAAAACAATCTCCGAAAGAATCTATCTCAACCTGGAAGCCATTTAGTTCATGATTAAAACCTGAATTAATGGATTTTATCGCATATTGAATTGCTCTAGGAGAGTTTTTAATTATTTGTTCTGCAATTTCATTACACTTAGCTAATAAGGATTTTTGCTTTACTTCGTAATTAATAAGTCCCCACTTTAAAGCATCTTGAGTATTGATCATTTTAGCAGATAAAATCATTTCAAAAGCCTTTCCTTTGCCTACTAGCTGCGAAAGTCTTTGAGTACCGCCATATCCTGGAATTACGCCAAGGCTAACTTCTGGAAGTCCCATTTTAGCATTTTCAGAAGCTACTCTTATGTGACAGCTCATAGCTAGTTCTAAACCTCCTCCCAATGCAAAGCCATTTATTGCTGCAATAACAGGTTTAGTAAAATTCTCAATTTTATTAAATAGTTTTTCTTGACCAATTCTAGCAAGTTCCTTTCCTTGCTTCTTAGAAAAATTTGCAAATTCTTTTATGTCTGCACCTGCTACAAAGGCTTTTTCCCCCTCTCCACTTAAAATTAAAACTTTTATATTACTATCTTTTTCTAATACATTAAGTCGTTGATGTAATTCTTCAATTGTTTTAATATTAAGGGCATTAAGTTGTTGAGGCCTTCTAATCAATAGAAGCCCAATTCCATTTTTAGTTTGTAAATGAATATTTTCTTCTTTCATAAAAGTAATTTAATGATAAAATTAGGTTTATAGTCTAAATAGTAATGTGAAGTTTTCATTTAATATTCTTCTTGAACATCCAGTCTCTTAAATTACGAAATAAATAAATCAACCCCCAGTAAGTCATTATTAACAGAGTTATATTTTTTAAAAGGGTTAATAGTAGACTTCCAAAAAAACCTGAAATAAATATGACATAATATGCTTGATAAATAGCAATTAAAAAAGAAACTAAAATATGAAGATAAGTACTTCTTTTGGTCACAATAATTGATCAAGGAATAAATATTACTTTTTCTGTAGTACTCATTTCTACAATATTAATTACCCCCATATAAACTTCATTAATTTCTACATCTAATACAGCAAACCCTGCCTGACCATCTTGGTAATTGTCAGAAAAATCAAAAGTAGCGGAACCGTTTGATGAAGTCGTTTTTTCCTCATCTATAATAGGAACATTAGTACCATTAAAATTATCGTAAAATAAACGGACATTTACATTTTCTAAAGGGCTATTGGTGTTATTGTCTAAAACCGTTATTATAGCTATTGTTTTTTCTTGTTTATAACATGACCAAAACAAATTAGAGCTAATAAATAAGCTCATACATATAAATAATCTATAAAATGAAATTCTTAAGTTCACTTAATTTTGTATAAGTTTGAAAAATAATTAATATGCAATATAAAAATTTAAGTATTATTAGATTATGATTTCAGGGTTAAAAAATATTCCATTCAAATTTCTTCCAGCTGTATTTCTTTTTATTTTTTTTGTAAATAAAAATTTAACTCAGACATTTAACCACTCAGGAGAAAAATCAAATAAACTAAAAAGCATCATAGTTTATATGGAAACTTCTATTGGAAAATTGACTTTAGAACTTTACCATAAGACTCCACTTCATCAACAAAACTTTTTGAAATTAGTTAGTGAGAAATTTTATGACAGTATTCAATTTCATAGAGTGATCAAAAATTTTATGGCTCAGGCGGGAGATCCTAATTCAAAAAAAAGAAATTTTTCAGGGCAATTAGGACAACAAAGTTATGGCCCAACAATACCAGCTGAAATAATTCCTACTTATTTCCACAAAAAGGGGGCCTTAGCAGCAGCCAGAATGGGGGACAATGTCAATCCTGAAAAAAGAAGCTCTGGAAGCCAGTTTTATATAGTTCAGGGGAAAACTTACAATGAAAATCAACTTATTCAAATAGAACAAAAAATAAATCAACAAGAAGAAAATAATTTAATAGGTAAGTTTTTAAATAAAAATGAAAATATGCACTACATGAATAAAATTAAATATTACCAACAAAAAAGATTAAATGATAGTTTAAACATCTTATATAAGGAAATTAAATCATTAGTCATCAATAAAGAATCTAATAAGTTTAAATTTTCTGAAGTAGCTTTAGAAGCATACAAAACCGTTGGAGGAACTCCTTTTTTAGATAATGGTTATACTGTTTTTGGGCAAGTAATTGATGGAATTGAATTAATTGACAGAATATGTGCTGTACCAACTAAAAATGGTGATATTCCATTAGAACCAATTGTAATTTTATCTGTCCACAAAATGAGTAAAAATGATTGAGGAAATTAATATTATAACTAAGGAGGTAGATGCCTTTAATAGTAAATCTTTTGAAGAAATTGAAAATTTTAGAATTGCTTATTTAGGAAAAAAAGGCAGAATTACCCAGCTATTCACTCATTTTAAGCTGGTCCCTTCATCTGAAAAAAAAGAATTTGGTAGACAGTTAAATATTTTAAAAAGTTTAACTTCTGAAAAAATAGTCAAATTAAAGGAAGAATTAAAAGAGCAATTTAAATCTACAAAATCCAAAACAGATTATACTATTCCCGGACAACCTTTTGATGTTGGGTCAAGACATCCAATCTCCATAATCAGAGATCAAATTATTGAAATATTTTCTAATATTGGGTTCAATATTTCTGAGGGCCCTGAAATTGAAGACGATTGGCACAATTTTACAGCTCTTAACTTCCCAGAAGAGCACCCAGCAAGAGATATGCAGGATACATTTTTTATAAATAAAGATATTGCTCTTAGAACTCATACTTCTTCAGTCCAAGTTAGAGTTATGGAAAATAATCAACCTCCGATTAGAACTATATCACCTGGAAGAGTTTACAGAAATGAAGCAATATCTTCTAGAGCTCATTGTTTTTTTCACCAAGTTGAAGGTTTATATATTGATAAAGATGTTTCATTTGCAGATATGAAACAAACGCTTTTGTATTTTACTAAAGCCATGTTTGGTAGCGAAACGAAAATTAGATTACGACCATCGTACTTTCCTTTTACAGAACCTTCAGCTGAGGTGGATGTTTCTTGTACAATTTGTAAAGGAAAAGGGTGCAACGTTTGTAAGTATTCTGGATGGTTAGAAATCATGGGTTGTGGAAT